>ERZ869909.396-NODE-396-length-54868-cov-7.387856_pt1 | contig 54868 bp, 51 predicted proteins | sample MGYA00520892_ERZ869909 | MGnify/ENA primary metagenome ERZ869909 (study PRJEB32215, sample SAMEA104723947) | bioreactor metagenome | biome: bioreactor; feature: anaerobic bioreactor; material: water | place: China | collected 2015-03-12 ... | reverse complement strand
TCGGTGCAGGCAAGGCCGGAAAAGCCCTCCTCGAAAAGGAAAAAGCCCTGCTCAGAATTATCGAAGCACTGGAATGAATGGCCGATTATCCCTATTGCTGGGATTTCCATCGCGCAACGCGGGGTGTGCACACACCTGCAATCGCCATTCCGGCGGACATCGTTGAAAGGAACCGCCTTGTCTCTCGAGCATGATGCGCTTGCCCGCAGCTTTGCCGACATATGCCTGAAGGCCGCTATCGAGGTCATGGACGTTTACGACAGCGGGTTCGTCGTCACCTCCAAGGACGACCGCTCTCCCGTCACGGCGGCCGATACGCGCGCCGAGGCCGTTATCCTGGAGGCACTTGCCAAGGTGATGCCAGGCGTACCGGTTCTGGCTGAAGAGAGTTTTTCGGCCGGCTTTCGTCCTGATATCGAACGCGAGTTTCTGCTGGTCGATCCGGTCGACGGCACCAAGGAATTCATCAATCGCAATGGCGAGTTCACGATCAACATCGCTCTGATTTCCGGGCGCGTACCGGTTGCAGGGTGCGTGTATGCGCCGGCACTGAAGCGGATCTACCTGGGTGGACGGGCCGGACTGTCCGGAGATGCCGCGCCGGGCAGCAGGCTGGATGATGCCACCCTGGCACCGCTCAAGGCCCGTGTCATGCCGGAGACCGAACGGGTGGCGGTGATGAGCCGGTCACACGCTGACGAGCGGACACGTGCATTCGCGCTATCCCAGGGCGCGGCCGCTGCGGTGAACGCCGGCTCGTCTCTCAAATTCTGTCTCGTTGCCGAAGGCAAGGCCGACCTTTACCCGCGCTTCGGGCCGACGATGGAGTGGGATACCGGCGCCGGGCACGCGGTCCTGATCGCGGCCGGGGGCAGCGTTACCGGGCCGGACGGCTCGCCCTTCCTCTATGGCAAGACCGAGCAAGGTTATCTCAATGGTTGCTTTGTGGCGCGGGGCCGCTTGCCCTCAGCGCCAGACAGTCACGTGCGGTTATGAGCAACTGGGTTGCACCCACCGGTCGTGCGGCGGAAGTGTATTGGCTCACCTTTGCCCGTGCGTTTCTCATTCGACCGGCGCATCATGAAATCGCAGCCTTGATCTGCCTGCGGGGCAAGGAAATCCAGCACAGCCTCCAGAGGCCTGTCGGCGCGGGGCAATTTTCCGACCGAGTCGGACAAATTATGGGGTCAGAGTGACATGACGACCGACAGGAACGCGATAATCGCACGTATCGCGGACTATGCGGCGAGCTTCGGGAAACCGCGGACGGGCAAGCTGCCCCTGTCCGAGCACCTGAAGGCGCTTGAAGCGGAGTCCATCCACATCATGCGCGAGGTGGCGGCCGAGTTTGCCAACCCGGTCATGCTGTATTCGATAGGCAAGGATTCAGCCGTGATGCTGCATCTGGCGCTGAAAGCCTTCTATCCTTCGCGCCCGCCCTTCCCGCTGCAGCACGTCGATACGACGTGGAAATTCCGCGACATGATCACCTATCGCGACGCCCTGGCCGAGGCGCTGGGTCTTGAGATGCGCGTGGAAATCAACGAGGACGGTCTCAAACGCGGCATCAGCCCGTTCGCCAGCGGGTCCAACCTGCACACCCAGGTAATGAAGACCGAGGCCCTGCGCGCGGCCATGAACCGGCACGGCTATGATGCGGCCTTTGGCGGCGCACGCCGCGACGAGGAAAAATCGCGCGCCAAGGAACGCATCTTCTCGTTCCGTGATTCCGCTCATGGCTGGGAGCCACGCAATCAGCGCCCCGAACTCTGGCGGACCTACAACACGCGGATCCGGCAGGGCGAATCGATCCGGGTCTTCCCGTTATCGAACTGGACCGAGCTTGATATCTGGCAATACATCCTTGAAGAGAACATTCCCATCGTGCCGCTCTATCTCGCGGCGGAACGCCCCGTGGTCGAGCGCGATGGCCAGCTTCTCATGGTCGATGACAACCGGTTCGTGTTCGCGCCGGGCGAGGAGGCGCAGATGCGTCTCGTCCGCTTCCGCACGCTGGGTTGCTATCCGCTGACGGGCGCCATCGAGTCGGCGGCAGTGACACTGGAAGAGGTGGTGATGGAAATGCTGACCGCCCGCACCTCGGAACGTTCGGGCAGGTTGATCGACCATGACGAAGCCGGGTCGATGGAAAAGAAAAAGCGCGAGGGATATTTCTAGAGATGGATGTGCGCGCTGATGTGATTTCGCGTCTCACGCGAACCGGTGATCGCGGAGTGCTCCGCTTTATCACCTGTGGCTCAGTCGATGACGGCAAGTCCACCCTGATCGGGCGGCTGCTCTACGATTCCAAGCTGATCTTCGAAGACCAGCTGTCCACGCTGGAAAAGGACTCAAGAAAGCACGGCACCACCGGCGAGGAGATCGATTTCGCGCTCCTGCTGGACGGGCTCGAGGCCGAGCGCCAGCAGGGTATCACGATCGACGTCGCCTACCGGTTCTTTTCCACCGACAAGCGCAAGTTTGTCGTCGCAGACACACCCGGCCACGAGCAATATACGCGCAACATGGCGACCGGCGCATCGACCGCCGACCTCGCGATCATCCTTGTTGATGCGCGCAAGGGCGTCCTCGTGCAGACCCTGCGCCATTCCTACATCGCGCACATGATGGGCATCCGCCATGTCGTGCTGGCGATCAACAAGATGGACCTTGCCGGTCATTCGCGTGCCCGCTTCCACGAGATCGTCTCGAACTATCTCGCGAAGGTGGAAAATCTCGGCTTCGAGACGATCACACCGATCCCGATGTCCGCGCGCTATGGCGACAATGTCACCAGCCGTTCGGAGGCGATGGACTGGCATGACGGGCCGACGCTGCTGGAGCTGCTTGAGGATATCGACACCGAGACCGATGCGCGTTCGGGGCCGTTCCGCTTCCCTGTCCAGTGGGTGAACCGGCCCAATCTCGATTTCCGTGGCTTCTCCGGAACAATCGTGTCCGGCACGGTGCGTCCGGACGATGAAATCGTCGTCGCATCAAGCGGCCAGAAGGCGAAGGTCGCCCGCATCGTCACCGCCGATGGCGATCTGGAAGAGGCCAGCGCAGGCGAAGCGGTGACCCTCGTGCTCGATGCGGAAATCGACATTATCCGCGGCGATATGCTGACCGGCACCCAGGATCGCCCGGAAGTCGCCAGCCAGTTCGCCGCTGAAGTGCTCTGGATGCATGAAGATGCCATGCATCCCGGCCGCTCATACCTGCTCAAAGCCGGCGGGCAGGTAACCCCGGTTTCTGTGACGGAGCTGAAATACGGTGTTGATGTAAACACCTACGAGCACATCCCGGCCAAGGAGCTGGGCATGAACGGTATCGGCCAGTGCAATCTGTCCACCAGCCGTGCCATCGCTTTTGATCCCTACCATGAGATCCGCGATACCGGCTCGTTCATCCTCATCGACCGGTATACCAACCAGACTGTCGGGGCGGGCATGATCCGCTTTGCCCTGCGCCGGGCGACGAACATCCATACCCACCAGATGGATGTGGACAAGACGCGCCGGGCCGGGCTCAAGGCCCAGAAGCCGGCCGTGTTGTGGTTCACCGGGCTATCCGGTGCCGGCAAGTCGACCATCGCCAATATCGTCGAGCGCCGCCTGGCTGAGGCTGGACACCACACCTACTCGCTCGATGGCGACAATGTGCGCCATGGTCTGAACCGCGATCTCGGTTTCACCGAAGGCGACCGGGTGGAGAACATCCGCCGGATCGGCGAGGTGGCACGGCTCTTTGTTGATGCCGGGCTGATCGTCACCTGCTCCTTCATCTCCCCCTTCCGGGCCGAACGTCAGATGGTGCGCGAGCTGGTGGAAGAGGACGAGTTTATCGAAGTCTTCGTCGATGCACCCATCGAGGTGTGCATGCAGCGCGATCCCAAAGGCCTCTACAAGAAGGCCAAAGCGGGGGAGATCAAGAACTTCACCGGCTTTGACAGCCCTTACGAGGCGCCTGAGACCCCCGAGCTGCACGTGGAAACGGCGACGATCAGCGCCGAAGAGGCCGCTGACCGCATTATCGCTTTGCTGCGCCGGTCGGGGCGGCTGGGATGACGAGACCGAGCGTCATTAGAATTGGCCGACCAGTATTTTGACCACGAAACGGCTTGCGATCACGAAAGGACGATCCTCCGCGAAGGCGGCCGCCTGCTAAATAGTTTCAATATAGCAAGCGTTTGCATTTTCTAGCCCCTCACGAAGGCCTATCGAAGGCTTCCAGCCCAGCGCGCGCAGCCGGTCTGCACTCATCAGCTTTCTCGGCGTGCCATCAGGCTTGGAGAGATCCTTGGTGAGCTCACCTTCAAACCCGACCACGGCCATGACGAGGCGCGCCAGCTCCTCAATGGTTACATCCGTCCCCGATCCGACGTTCACGTGTTCGGGCGCCGAATAGACCTTCATCAGATGAACAAGCGCATCGGCGCAATCATCAGCATGCAGAAACTCCCGGCGCGGCGTGCCGGTGCCCCATATCTCCATGGAGGGTGCGCCAGCGCGTTTCGCCTCGTGCGCCTTGCGGATGAGCGCCGGTATCACGTGGGAACTCTGAAGGTCGTAATTGTCGCCGGGGCCGTAGAGATTGGTGGGCATGGCCGAGATGAAATCTGCGCCATGCTGCTTGCGGTAAGCCTGGCAAAGCTTGATCCCTGCAATCTTGGCGATCGCGTACCACTCGTTGGTCGGCTCCAGCGCGCCGGTGAGCAGCGCCTCTTCCACGATGGGCTGATCAGCGAATTTCGGATAGATGCACGACGACCCGAGGAAGAGCAGCTTCTCCACACCGGTCTCGTGGGCCGCATGAATGATGTTCGCTGCGATCATCAGGTTGTCGTAGAGGAAGTCGGCCGGATAGGTGTCATTCGCCAGAATGCCGCCCACCTTCGCGGCCGGCACGAACACGGCCTCTGGGCGCGCCGTTTCCAGCCATGAGCGGACAGCCGCCGGGTCACGCAGGTCGACCTCCTGGCGGGTAACCTTGAGTATCTCGGCCGGGTTCTCCCGTTCGAGCCGCCGCACCAGCGCGGAGCCGACCATGCCACGATGACCCGCGACCCAGACCCGCTTGCCTTCGAGCGGGTAGATGACGGCGGGAGTATCAGCCATGGCGGTCATGGCGGTCCTGCTCGCGAGCAACCGTTTTCAGGTCTTCGGTCACCATTTCGCGCACCAGCTCGGAGAACGGTGTCGTGGCCTGCCAGCCGAGCTTTTCGCGGGCTTTCGTCGGGTCCGACAGCAGAAGCTCGACTTCGGCCGGGCGGAAATATCGTGGATCAACAACAACCCGGGTTACCCCGGTCGCCTTGTCGACACCGGTCTCGTCCACGCCCTTGCCGCGCCACTCGATCTCGACACCGATATGGGCAAATGCCCGCTCGACGAATTCGCGCACCGAGTACATCTCGCCGGTGCCCAGCACGTAATCATCCGGCTCGTCCTGCTGGAGAATGCGCCACATTCCCTCAACATAGTCGCGCGCATGCCCCCAGTCGCGCTGGGCATCCAGATTACCCAGATAGATCTTGTCCTGATAGCCGAGCTTGATACCTGCAACGGCGCGCGTGATCTTGCGGGTGACGAAGGTCTCGCCGCGCATCGGGCTTTCATGATTGAACAATATGCCGTTAGAGGCGTGCATGCCGTAGGATTCACGGTAGTTCACGGTGATCCAGTAGGCATAGAGCTTGGCAGCGGCATACGGGCTTCGCGGGTAGAAGGGCGTGGTTTCCTTCTGGGGAATCTCCTGCACCTTGCCATAGAGCTCGGAGGTCGATGCCTGGTAGAAGCGGGTCTTCTTTTCCAGCCCCAGAATGCGCATCGCCTCGAGTATGCGCAGCGCTCCCATCGCGTCTGAATTGGCCGTGTATTCCGGTGTCTCGAAGCTCACCTGCACGTGGCTCTGCGCGCCCAGATTATAGATTTCGTCGGGCTGCACTTCCTGAACGAGGCGGATGAGATTGGTTGAATCCGTCAGATCGCCGTAATGCAGAAAGAAGCGCACATCATCGGCGTGAGGATCCATGTAAAGATCATCGATCCGGCCGGTATTGAACGAGGATGAGCGGCGCTTTACGCCATGAACGATATAGCCTTTTTCCAGCAACAAGCGGGACAGGTAAGCACCGTCCTGGCCGGTAACTCCGGTGATCAAAGCCGTCTTTGCGGTCATGCTTTCCTCGTAATTCGAATTTGCATCTGTTATCCGGTTCTGCCCGGTAACCCGGCGCTGATTACCCTGTCCTGCGCGTGTGCTACAGCACATTCTGCGGTCGGCAAAGCGACCGCAGCGAATCCTCATTGGCCTGTGTCAGCTGCCAGACCCGCGCGCCATACCTAGGGCGGCGCAAGCCGGCAGGATTTGCGAGGCCGAATTGTCAGAAAAGGTCAGGATTTTCGAATCCCAGAACGCCGTCACCGAACTGAATTTTTCCATAGGGGGTGTCGCATAAGGCCATCCGTGGATAATTCATCCGCTCGCGCCAGCCGCGCTCCAGAAACCTGTCTCTCATTCCTTCGTGATGTTGCAGTGATATATGCGTCCCGATCATGATTGACTTCACAGACCGTTTAAGCAAATCCATATTGTCGGGAATAACATCATACTCCGCGCCCTGAATATCAACATGCATAAAATCGACGGCACCGGTAAACTTTGATATGACGTCTTCGAGAATAAATGAGTCAACGACTATAAAGTCGCCACCATTATTCACCTGCCTCAGCGACGCGCCATAATCTTCATCAGGATTTTCAATGACCGGGAAGCGGGCCTGGCCTCGTTCTTTTGATATTGCGCCATGAACCAGATGCACACCATCGGCTTTCAGTCCATTCACGGCGAAGTGCTGCTGGAGCCATTTATGGTGCGTGGGGTCGGCCTCCAGCGCGACGACTTCGACGCCGCTGATCTGCGGCCGGGTCCGGGCAGCCGCAGCGGCGATTGACGACCAGGTACCCCAGCCAGCACCAAGCTCGGCCACCCGATAGGTGCCACTTGCCCGCAGGACGCTCTCCAGCGTCAGAACCCAGTCCGGATAGTGCTCGTTAAATGCTGGAAGACGGGCCTGAACGGCCTTCCCGGCAGGAGCAGCAAATTGAACCCAAGCCTTCTTGAATCGCGTGTCTGTTTTGACACCAAGAAAGTCGTAAACCGAAACACCGTCTGCTACCACCTCTGAAGGACGAAAGTGGGTGAATACCGGATCATGGTTCATCAGAAAGGGTCCTTCGATTGCGCTACATCAGCATGTTAGGTCCAGCCTCGCCGGTAGATGGCGAGAAGCGGATTCTTGCGCCGGAAAGCGGCGCAATTAGCTTCGCATGATAGAGACGATATCCGCAACGAAGCTGTCCGGCCCGTAGCGCAACGCCAGCATACGCAAGGCGGCCCGGCGTTTTAATAGCGCGCGGGCGTCGCCGGCTATCTCTGCCAGGCGCTCTGGCAGCTCGGCGATACTCTGACGGTCCTCGCCGCACTCGACCACAGCCTCACGCCACAGGCTACCGCTACCGGGGTGGCGATACGTCTCCGCCATCACTACCGGAATTGAATCACTACAGATTGCTTCCCAGAGCCGTATCGAGTTCGGTCCGGTGCCAGAGGGGCAAAGGGTAAAGACGCTCTGACGCATGACCTCCCTGAACTCCTCAGACGCCGCCTCATCCAAAAGCACCGAATTGGCCTCGACCCGTCTGAGAATCTGGGAGTCGTAAACGATACGATTATAGTGCCAGGTGGCGCGTTCGCGAACTAGCCCCATCGGATGACTCGCGAGCTCTTCGATAATATGGGTCCGTGCCTGGCTTAGATAAATCGGGGTCGCCTTGGCGCCGACAAAAGAAAACAGGTAGCGGCGAGCTTCATAGCTAACCCCCCGGCCATCGCAAGCCTGCACCGGATATAACGGAAAAGGATGAATGGTGAGTCCGTGCTCTGCAATCTCCGGCTCGTCTGTTACCGCGTGAGACCAGAACACATCGGTGACGCCCGCCTCGGATAGAAGCGAAGCATATTGCTTCATATGAATGTGCTGGCAGACAGTTGCGATGCGACCGTAACCTTTCAGCCGGTCCGCGCAGCTATCGAGCGCTGCACGCAATAGCGTCCGGCGCTGCTCGTCCTGTTTGTTGTGGTTGCTGACATCTATGAGGGTCGCCCAGGGAAATCCAAGATACGCAACACTACTTTCTCTTGGCGCAAGTGCCTTCAGCCTGTTGAATGCGTGTTGCTCGGTAATCGCGGGATGCTGCCAGTGCGCATCAAAACCAGCAAGATTTCCGTCCGCAAACAGACCCCCACCTTCCTGTGGCAAGCGCTTTGTCGGCTCTGCAGCTCCTAGCGTGCCGGGTAGCACAGATTCGATCAGTGGCTGGGTTTCCGGGATCGAAAGCTCTAGCTCTTTGGCCCATTTACCCAACGACTTATTGACAGTCACCGACTGGAACAGCTCGGGTCGCACCGGCCAGAGTTCGAAATCGAGGTTAGAAGGGGCGATGAGAGATTCGCAAGGATGAACCATCGCCACCCCGCCGACTATCCGCATGTCCCCCTTCTTGGAGTAGGACCGGATGGCACTCTCATGGACATGAACCGACCGTATATGGTTGCATGGATTGTAGACATGGTGCCCGTAAGCAGCGAACACGTAGGCTACCTTGTTGTCACACCTTGGCACACCCAGCGGGAAACCGAGCTGCGCATCGCGGCTCTGGTTGCGGCAGGCACGTGGAAGGAACGCCCAGCTGTCTTGTGACCAATGCGGGTTTGGATGCCGGACCAGCTCAGTGTTGTGGCCATCATAGCGGCTTAGCGCGACAAAACCGGAGGGGTCATTGGCGAATATCTCTGCAAGGCGGGGCACATCGTCCAGAAAATATATGTCGGCGTTCGCGAGCAGCGATATGGCGTCGGGCGCGTACAGATAGCTCAGCTCTACCCAGTCCCGGTAGGTCGGGCGGGATTCAACACGGTAAATCTTTACACGATCAGTGGCCAGATGCTCATGCCCAGGCTCGTCAACGATAAGGCATATGCTGTGCAGAGCCGGATTGGCCTTGTTCTTTTCAAGACACAGCTCGATCTCTGCCCGTCGCGCTGGATCGTCCGGTCTGAAATAGGGCACGAAAAGTACAGTATTCAAAATTTATGCTCCCGGACACCCAGTCCTGTTATCGATTTGCCTACAGGGATCAGGCTGTCGACGGGTCATACCCCAGGCGCTCGCAAAGTGTGTGGTAATTTTCGCTTTGCGCGGCCTCTTCAACCAGATAGCCGGAAATCTCCCGCCTTGGACGCGGTCCGATGACATTGCCACGGCGGCCGCTATCACCCGTCATGCGGATCGCGGGAATCAGCATGGGCCAATCAACATTGAATGGTAGCTCCAGAATGTCGCAGAGCATTCTTATAGTGGCGTCAGGGTCTGAAACAAGCATTTCATATCGAATTGATGGGATTTCGGCATGCCGGTCGAGGAAGGCAAGGTATCTGAGGCAATACTCATCCAGGCAAAATGGTGAAAAGTGGTGCCACTTGTTATGGTCAAGGGAGGTAAACGATTCTATCGGGTGGCGAAGCGTGACTACGGAACGCACTGGCGCCAACCCGGCAAGCATTTCATTGAGCGTTGGCCGCAGGTTCCAGTCCACCTCCGTACAAAACTGCGAGTGTGCGTGCCCCCGGATTACCAGTCTGCGCCCTGTCCGCTCGAGCCGAGCACGCAACACACCCACAGCAGCCAAGAACATTTCCACCGCGGTTTCGTCATCGATCCGGTTCAGGCCTGCTCTCGCCAGCAGAATGGGGTCGGTTGGCGCAAATCCCGACCGCTGGGTCTTAAGCTGTATCGTGCTGATAGGGTCCAACTCGCTGAGAACGGTCGTGTTGGGCTGGGCCTGCAAGCAGCGGGAGAAAAGTGTACCGCCGGTGCAGGCTAAATGCTGAATCACGCGGATGGGCTCAGCTGACCTCTCCAGGAGCGGCATCAGACCGGAAAGCGCGTTCACCATTTTTTCGCGCGCCGAAGACGAGGCCGGGTTCGCGTAAAGACCTTGCAGCGCCCGGATGGGTCCGGAGCCGGGGGTCAGCTGTCGATCATTTGTCGGATTCATCATGTCAGACCATACGCTTTGATCCGCCGGCATTGCGTCCCTATGCAACATTCTCATCATGCATCGTGAACCGGCTCAATGGTTCGCCCCTCCGCCTGGCCAAACCGGAGATAGTGAACAAGAGGGTTTAGCCCGCGTTCGGCGATATCGGGATTGGACGCCAGATAGGCGAATGAGCAAAATCTCGGCCCGGGTGCGCGCCCCTCCGCTCCACCAAGCCGGACGAAATGCAGCGCCGGATCAACACCGGCAGCCGCGACGTCAGGATAACGCTCAGTATACCAAGGCCCATCGAAATACTCGCTTGTGCTTACTAGTTCGACATCCAGACGCAATTGCCTGGAGAGGCGCGGCCACTGCCTGAAATGTGCGCCAATTCTTCGCAGAGACAGAAAAATTTGACCCAGCTTCGATGATTTAATCGAATTCAGTTCGGCGCCCAATGCCGCCCTGGCGGCCCTCTCCTTTGCGAACATTCGTTCACTGTCGCCCAATTTTTCCGTCAGATCCGCCATACGGGCCTCAAACGCATTGCGAGCCTGCACCAGCTCGGTTGCCAGCTTCTCGCGCTCCTTCAAGGCGACCACTGAGGCAATCGCATCCAGGGCAAGCTCCTGGGCACTAGGCCGAATAACGAGGCTGCCTGGAACAGTCGCGACCTTGTCCAGCAGGGACATGTCTTCATCAGTGCCCCCCAGATCACTCACAATATAAGATGCTGCCGCGAGCAATAGCGGGGAAAGTGTGCCCACATGGGCCGGGGGCATACCTGCCGCATCAAGTTCCTGCTCCAGTCGCTCGCCAATCTTCCCCTTGGCCAGATCAGGGTGAGAACGAGCGGCTCCAACGTGGAGTAGCGCTGTGCGCAGCGGAAAGGCCTCGAGCAATGACAAGATGACTTTGCAATCAAGCCGCCACCGCTCGAGCGCGTCCAGCGGGTCTGCTCCATTGTGCATTGCCGCTGCCGCCACCTCCTCCGGTGCCGCATACCCGAGCACGCAGAGCGCGGTCGGCGCCGACTGAAACGTCCGGGCAGCGCTTTCCTCTACTAAGCCGGCCCCGCCAGCAAAGTCCGGCAACCGCTCTATCGACACTGCCAGTTGCTCGCTCCCGGACGGCTTGAACAGGGCTTCGAGCTCCTGCCAGTCTGACTGGCGCATACCTCCAACTAGAACCCTCACACCATGATCCTTTTGTTGCACGTTCATGCCGCCAGCTACGCAACTCTGCGACGCCGCTTGAACAACTTTCCAACGCACATTTCACGTCCGAAAAGCATTCTCACCCGTATATCGTAGCGTGTTAAGTCAGCTTGCGCATCCTGGCTTGCGCTGCGACATTCACCCTCGATGAACCTGCTGAAATGGACGGAAAATGACCGGTCGTGGACCCCTAAAGGCCCAGTCGTTGAAGATTTTACGGCGTAGGGGTATTCCGGTAACAACAATTCTGGACGTCGGCGTACTGACGGGGACTCCAGAGTTAATTGATGCCTTCCCCGACAAGCATCATGTGCTGTTTGAACCGGTCGAGGAATATCACCCGCAGATCAGGGCAACCTATCGCAGACTTGATGTCCGAATTGAGGGAATTGCCATTGGCAATTGCGAGGGGATCGCTGCTTTTTCTGTAGAGGGCTTTGAAGGGAAAACAGACCTTGTGCGGGCCTCTTTGATTGCAGAAGGCATTACAGGCGCACCCGGCGAACGGAAAGTCGCAATTACTACTCTGGACAAGTATATTTGGACCAACGCCCTTACAGGGCCTTTTCTTTTAAAAATTGATATAGACGGACGTGAAATGGACGTATTGGAAGGCGCAAAAAACATGTTAAAAAACTGTGCCGTTGTTATAATAGAGTGCACTGGAGACACGCTTGCGGAGCGGGTGAGGACTGTAATGCAGTCCGGCTTCCGGTTATTTGACGTCGTGGAGCCCTGCTATTATGATAGCGCTTTCTGGCAGTGCGATGTCATATTCATTAGGAACGATCTATTTGAAGAACATTTTCAGCAGCTTGACGGAAGCCAGTTCAAGCCACATCTGTATGCGACATTTCAGGGGTACAAATGGCCTTGGAGCCGCACCGTAAAACGCATAGCCGATCGGCTGCGAAACTTCTGAAAGAGGCGACAACAGGTGAGTGAGGCTACCAAACACGCCAAAACTCCAGCGGATCAGCTGGAAACGGCAAAGTCACAGGCGATTGTCGTCTTGGGTATGCACCGCAGTGGAACCAGCGCGCTTTGCGGATCACTCAAGGGTGCGGGTCTTTATTTGGGTCAAGTGCTTGACCACAGCATCCGCTCTAATCCCAAAGGGTTGCAGGAAGCGCCATCCCTGCTCTACATGCATGAAGATCTGCTGCGTACAAACGGTGGCAGCTGGGACAATCCCCCGCACAAACCGGTGTGGGGCAAGCTCCACGCGTCGGTACGTGACCTGTTCATCGAGTCACGCAAGGATCAAAGCCTCTGGGGATTTAAAGATCCCCGCACGCTGTTCGCCCTTCATGGCTGGCTGGAAGTGTGCCCGGACCTGCAGGCGGCCGGGATATTCCGGCATCCTGCCGCTGTAGCGAAATCCCTGCAGCAGCGTAATGGATTTTCCATCGCAAAGGGCTTGCACATCTGGACCGCATACAATCAGAAACTTCTGGAGTGGACCGACGTTCTAGACCTGCCAATCATCGAGTTTTCTCCTGTGGAAGCGGTGATGCGTCCAAGACTTGATGCCATCATCAGCAAGATCGGTTTAGGTGCACGAGACGCTGATAGCTTCTACGACCCGGCCATTCCGACTTCAGAGGCTCACAATCAAATGACCTTGCCAGAGGAAACACGGGACACCTACCACGCGCTCCGGGCTCGGGCGTTGGCCTGAGCGGCCATGAACGGCAGCGGAACATTTGACCGCGACTGGGGGGAACGGACAGAACCGCTTAACACTCGGCTGTTTCCCAAACATCAGGGCGCGGACAAGTACCAGATTACCGGTATTGCAAAGCGCTGTGACTGGGTGTTTCTCAGCGATACGCAAGAACCACGTGTTCACCTGATCAAACAGACGCCGCCTCATCAGGCCCCGCAGACGCTGTTTCTGTCGCTACGCTCGCCTGCCATAGCAATCGAGCGCTTCGCGGTTGAGGTTCTGCCACAGCTCACTCGTCCATTTGTGCTGGTGTCAGGTTCGGAAGACGCAACAATTCCGCGTCAGGTCGACCTGCGCTGGCCGTCCTTCGGCAAGGCGCTGCAGGACATTGTCGACGACATACGAAGCCATCCATTGCTACTCCACTGGTGGGCAGAGAACCTGGACACTCAAGGCCTCGACAGGCTTTCACCCCTCCCCCTTGGTCTGGTCACCACTGGGGACCGGGCATCGTGGTTCTCGCCCGGGTTTTCGTCGCTTGGTTCGCGGCCGCTTACCGCTTTGTGCGCTCACAGGGTACGCGGTGGCGATCAGTGGGCGCTGCGAAAATCGGTGAGCGCGATCGCAGCCAAGCATTGGGCGAGCTGGGCGTACCGTCCCGGAGAGGAAGTGCCAGAGCAGGAATTTCTGAACCTCCTTCAGCGGCACAGCTTTGTTTTTTGTGTCGAGGGAGGCGGTCTAGACCCGTCGCCGAAAGCCTGGCTCGCTCTACTTAACGGGGCCGTTCCGATAATCCGGCGTAACGCCACAACAGCTGCGTATTCCAGCCTGCCAGTCATCTACGTGGATGAATGGCAGCCGGACGCGCTCGACCGCGCTCGTCTTCGTGCCGCACGCACAGATATCATCTCCCGGTTTCAGTCCGGAACGGATTGGCGGGACCGCTGGCTCGCGCCATTGACCCTGGACCATTGGTGGTCGCGCATTTGCGAACCACTAAAGGCAGGGCGTTCGCTGGTGCCTGACAGTTAGGCGCAGATCGCGAGCGTTTCAGCCAGCACGCGGGCCTGTCGGGCGTCCAGCAGTAGGTCTGAAGCCGGACTGGTCCCAGATACAAAATCCAGCCCCGTCATAAGCTCGGACAGGTCGCCTGCCGCCGGTATTTCACAAAACCGGAGTAATGCGCCGATCTGCATCCGGGGTGCCTCACTCAGCCGGTCATAGCTAAGGAACATCACACGGTCGGGAAACCGTTTGTATATCCCGATCATTCGCGCCTGAACCTCGAACCAGTACCGCAGAACCCTTGGGCCTTCATATAGCCCATCGTCGTCAAGAAATACAGGCCCCCAATTTTTAATCTGATTATTGTTTTTACTTGCCATCATGTATCTGAAATCTCGTACAATGTGCACGTATTTTATATCGTCTTTTGATTCCATAATTCTTTCTATGAAAATGTGTGTATTCGGCTCCTTCCAACCCAGCAGTTCCCCCCCCCGGGGTTGGCCCGGGAGTCCGCGCACGGCCAAGGCGCTCAGTCAGCCAGTCGGCGCTGTGGCCTGCCCGGCCGGCAGCCGGGATGTCCGCGAGAGTCCCTACCATGCCTTTGGGCAGGTGGCCCGTTTGCAGATGGCTGAGGAAGGCTGACAGGTAGCACTCAAATGTCGTGCGGTTCCACATCAGCGCGGACTGGCGTTTGAATATCAGCGAGAAGGTAAGATTATCCAGCGCCTCATTCAGATCGGAACCCAGATGATAGCCGGCATTAAGCAGGATCTGGGCGCAGGCACGGGTGCCGCTGCCGCCAATCCCCCCCATTGCGATAATCGGTGCCGGCACCTCAAAGCTCCCGAATATTACTGGATATCAAAGCTGTAAAGGCTGGACATGGCCAGGACGAGGCTGACAACGACCAGGCCGATGATCGAGGCAATGAACGCGATCGCCAGGGGTTCTGCCAGCGATGTCAGGCGCTTGCTCAGGTTTCGTGCCTGCTGCTCGCCGCTTTCGGCCACGAATAGCAGCATGTCGGCCATGGCGCCGGACAGACGCCCGGTGCGGATGAGGTTGAGGGTCATGGCGTCCATATCGGTGTTTGCGCGCAGGGCCGCTTCCAGCGGCTCGCCTGAACGCACGGCCCGCCTCGCCTCGGCAAGCCCTTCACGCCGGCGCGCTGACATGACGCCCCGTTCGGCGAGGGTCAACGCGTCGAGAAGGCTCGCGCCGGCGGCGAGGGCGGTGCCGGTCACACGCGCCCAGCGCGCAGTATCCGAAGCATTAAGGAACCCTCCCAGAACCGGTGTCCGGAACGCCACCCCGACAAGCGCCTGCCGGGTCGAGGACAGGCTGACGAGCCGGATGGCGCCAACAACCAGCACGGCGAGCCCCGCCAGCACCAAGGCAGAGTGCTCGCTCACTGTCTGACCGATACTGAGCACGATGCGTGAAACCAGGGGTATCTCGCCGCGTGCTTCGCTGAGCAGCGCGGAGAAGCGGGGCACCACCACCATGAAGATGAACAGCACGGCGCCGACCCCGGCAAATGCCAGGAAGGCCGGGTAGGCCAGCGCATTGCGCAACTCCTCCGCTGCGGTGAGGTCACGCTCCATCTGTCCGGACACCTCAGCGAGACGTTCGGCGAGCGAGCCCGTCGCCTCGCCGAGTTCCACCAGGCGGGGTGCATAGTCCGGCAGGTCGGGGAAATGGCGTGACAGCGCCAGTGACAGACGTCCCCCGCCCCTGAGGTCGGAGCGGATGCCCCTCAGCTTGTCATGTATTTCTAGGCAGGGTTCATCTTCCAGTAGGCTGTCAAAGCAGGTCAGAAGCGGAGCACCTGCGCGCACCAGCATGGAGAGCTGGCGCAGCACGCGCACCCGGTCGCGCGCTCCGGCCTTGCGCCGGGCAAAGCGGCGGCGGTTTGCAGTATCGGGAACCACTTCGAAGGCCTGGATGCGCTGGCCGGCCAGCTGGGTGACGGCCTCCTGCTCACTGGCGGCGGTGATGCGTCCCTCGACGGACCGCCCGTCAGGGCGCAGGCCTTTATACCGGTATGCCCCGCTCATGGCCGTGCCCGCCCTAGATTTGTGCGCTCAGGCGTGCGGGCGGTGCCTCGTCGATCACGACTTCCGGCCCGCCGCCCAGCACACGCATGATTTCCGCCACGGAGGTAAGGCCCGCTCGCGCCTTTAGCATCCCGTCCTCCAGCATAGTCAGGAAGCCGGCGGCGCGGGCGGCGGCCATCAGGTCACGCGAGGGGGCATGGCGGGCGACAGCCTCGCGCAAGGCCCCATCGACATAGGCGGCCTCATAGACCGCGACGCGGCCCAGATAGCCCTGCCCTCGGCAGTGATCGCACCCTTGCGGTACGCGCCAGTGCGCAGGCGCGGCGAATGTGCCGGCCGGCCACAGCGCGCCTTCGCTGCGGGACTGGTCGAGCAGCTGCTCGGCAATGACGATATCTTCCGGCGGGGCGGGCAGGGCGCAATGATCACACAGCCGGCGCACGAGGCGCTGAGCCATCAGGCCCCGCAAGGCAGCCGAGACCAGGAAGGATTCCACACCCAGATCGACAAGCCGTTCAATGGCGGCCATGGCCGAATTGGTGTGCAGGGTGGAGAAGACGAGGTGGCCGGTCAGCGCGGCCTGGATGGCGATGCGCGCCGTCTCGCCGTCCCGGATTTCGCCGATCATGATGACGTCGGGGTCCTGGCGCAGTATGGCGCGCAGGCCGCGTGCGAAGCTGTAGCCGATGTCGGCGCGCGCCTGCACCTGGGTGATCCCGTCCATATCGTACTCGACCGGATCCTCGATCGTGATGATCTTGCGTTCGCCATCATTGACCAGCTCCAGCGCCCGGTAGAGCGTTGTCGACTTGCCTGAGCCGGTCGGGCCGGTGACGAGGATGACGCCATTGGGCTCGCGGATCATGCGGTCAAAACCGGTTCGCGGCGCGCCTTCAAGGCCCAGACCATCGAGCGTGGGCAGTTCCTGGCGCTTGCGCAGAAGGCGCAGCACCAGCGATTCGCCCCATGCGCCTGGCAGGCTGGACACGCGCAAATCCACTTCCTCGCCGGCAAAGCGTATGGTCTGACGGCCGTCCTGCGGCAGGCGGCGCTCGGCAATATCCATGCCCGACACCAGCTTCACGCGCGAGGCAACCGCATCAAAGCGCGAGCGCGGCTGGGTCTGCACCAGATGCAGCACGCCATCGACGCGGAAACGCACCTTGAACACGTGTTCAAAGGGCTCGACATGGATGTCGCTGGCCCCGTCGCGCAGCGCGTCCTCAAACAGTGCGTTTACAAAGTCGATGACGGGCGCTTCCTCGGCCATTTCGCGCAGGCGTTCGGCATCGGTCAGCACACCGTCCGGGCGCTGGGCCGAGAGCGAGTGCAGGCGCGCCAGCGCGCTGTCGAGCAGACGGTTTGAGGCCAGCACACGCTCCACCCGGCCGGCCCAGCCGGTGTGCAGGCGCTCATTGAGCGCGGGGTCGAGCGGGTTGCGCGCCAGCAGGATGAGCTTTGCCTCCGCCTCATCGCCGGAGCCGTCCGGCACGGTCCAGACCACGGCCTCCTTGGCGGCAAGCCAGCGCAAGGGGAGGCCGACGGCGCGGGCAGAGGCGGCAAAGACCTCGTCATTTTCGGGCAGGGCGGCGCGGTCCAGCACGGAAAAGCCGAGCTGGGCGGAGAGGGCGCTCAGGAGCTTTTCCTCGGCGACCGCGCCAAGGCGAAGCAGTGCCTGACCGAACAGCGCGCCGGTCTCGCGCTGATAGGCGAGCGCCTGCTCGGCATCCTCTGCCGAGATGGCCCCGCTTTCGCGCAATATGTCCCCTATCCGGCGCTCGTCCATCGTTGTCCTGCCAGCCATGCGCGGGAGCCTTTGCCCCCTCAATGCTTTGTCACGATACAGGCGCCCGGGCGGGGGCGCAAAAGGGGAAACACATGAAAAAGAAGGGGCGGTCCGAAGACCGCCCCTTCCCTTGGCTTTTCCGTAAAACCGGAGAGACGACTTAGTTGTCGCTCGCGAGGCCCGGCGTAGCCACGAAGCTGGCCGTGTTACGGTTGATCAGCTGACGCAGGATCGTGCCGTTGCCCACACCCGGCTCATCGTCGGAGTGTTGCAGGTCAACACCCGTGATGTCGGCATTGCCGCTCTGGCCGGAGGCCGCACCGAGACCACGCGAGTTGAAGGTGATGGTCGCACCCTGAACCACGAAGCCGTCATTGGCGGTGCCCGCCACGAGCGTCACGGTTTGAGCGTCAACGCCATTGCCGGCGTCAACGTCCACACGCACTTCCGTCACGGCATTGGCTTCATCTGCATCCGCGAACTGGATGCGGAAATTGCTTTCCGTTCCGCCCGTGCCGAAGCGGACCCAGGCGAAGTTCGCATTGGCCAGCGACGAGGTGTCGAGACCATCATCAAGAGTGATTTCGGCCAGATCGGTGGCAGCGACGCCGTCGAACACGTCCGCATCGGCATTCGCACCCCCATCAGCGACGAGCGATAGCGAAGCAGACGGCGTTTGGGCTACGGCCCCGTTGCCATCGACATCGAAGGTGATGTCATGAGCGCCATCAATTTCGAGCTGAGCGATATCGACCGCACAGGTAAAGACGTTACCCGTAGCCGGGCAGTCCACACCGTCGAGTTCGATGAAGTCGATACCGGCAGCGCTGGCGAGGGTTACAGTCAGTTCACCACTGGCAACAAGGTTGTCAGTGCCAATGTTGGCAGCGGCGAGAGTGTCAGCGAGATCATAGTTCAGCGTGTCATTATAAGCGACGGACAGCACGCCGAGAATACCGCTGCCAAGCAGGTTTTCGCCATTAGCATCGAGCTCACCGGCGCCAGCAGCGCCAGCCGCGATGGAGTAGGTCAGCGCGTTATCAAAGCTGACGATATCGTCCGCATCAACGTCGAGCGAAACCACCGGGCCATACGTCCCGGCATCGGCGGTTGCCGTAAACGTTGCACTGACAGAGATCTGTTCGCCAAACGTTGTGGCTTCAATCGGCAACGTGATCGTCGCGGTACCAGCCGCGCAAAGATTGAGCTGACCGGTGCTTGAAAAACGCACCGTGTTCCCGCCAGCGCCGCCGCCGAGCGACGGTGCAGCACCGAAGCCGCAGTTGGCCCCGGCAGACACCAACGCCGTGTTGGACACCGGGCCGTCAAACGTGGCACCGTCAATCTGGATGTCCAGACGAACCGCACCGCCTGCGCCCATGCCGGCAAATGCACCACTCAGGTCAAATTCCAGCACAAGATCGCCAGCCAGGTCCTGGCCGCCCTCGAGCGCGACCACCTGGCCTTGAAAATCACCAGCGCCAGTTACTGTCACTTGCTGCGCAAACGTCGCGCCCGTAAGCAGGGCGGCAGCAGCTACACCGCCGAGAAGATGTTTAATAGTCATAGGCCATGACACGCCACGACGTCTCGCATTCATGGACGGGACGATTATTTGTATACCCCGCCCATTTACGTCAGACAGTGTCGTGACGCTGGCGGCGAGTTAAGGGCGGCAATCCGGACCTGTCAATCGATTTTGCCCTTGCTGTGCCACAATTTCAGGTGCCCGCGCACGGCCTGACGGAAAGCGGTGCCAATCTGCAACACCCTGTCAAATAACAGTCATTTTATATTGCCGAGCAAACAGATACGGGCCGGGCGGCGGTACCGCCAAGCCATCTGACACATAATCGCCATGTTATTCACATCAGGGGGGGGAGAGACACTGAACGCCGGTGTGGGCCATCCGTCAAGACAAAAAACGCCCGGCCACCAAGTATTCCGGTCAGAACACGGCCACGCCGCCCTCACCGGACTCCTGCACCGGCGGGGGCTCCAGCACGCATTCGCTTCCCCTGGCCAGGCGCGCCCAGCTGCGCCCGCCGGGGGCAGAGAGCACAAGATGTACCGGCACCTCCCCCTCGAGGCAGCGTCCGGCCGGGCTGATGGCAAGCTGGCCTGTTGCGGCAAGGCTCCAGCCCTGTCCCGGCGGCGGCAGGGCGGCGTTCAGATCCGCGTCTTCAAGCTGTATAGCGCGCGCATCTAGCGCGGCCTCCATGCGCAGGGCGCGCAGGCGTGCCTCTGCGGTGCGGAAATAGCCCGAGGCCTCACGCGCTTCCAGTCCGCCTAGAAGGCCGGGAACGGCCATACCTGCCGCCAGGGCGATGATCGCTACCGCGATCAGCACTTCCAGCAGGCTGTAGCCGGGCCGCAGGCGCATGGCGCGGATCAGCTTTGCCCGCCATCGTCGTCCGGCCCGGCTCCTCGCGAATAGATGTCGGCGGCAGAGCCCTCCCCGCCGGGCTGGCCATCGGCACCGAAGCTGTAGACCACGCCGCGGCGCGAGGGGCTGGAGGCAGGGCGGTACTGGAAGGGCGTGCCCCACGGGTCGCGCGGCAGGCCGCCATCCAGATAAGGACCATTCCAGATATCGATGAGGTCGGCAGGCGGAGTGACCAGCATGGCCAGCCCTTCCTCTTCGGTGGGATAGCGGCCCACATCCAGGCGCAAGGTGTCCAGCGCGGTCTCGATCATGCGGATCTGGGTGCGCGCGGCGGTCACCTGGGAGCTGTCGAGCTGGCCGAACAGGCGCGGCGCGATAAGCGCGGCCAGAAGCGCAATGATTGCCACCGCGATCAGCACCTCCATCAGGGAATATCCCGGCCGCATGCGAAACAGGCCCGGCCTGCGCATGCCGGGGGCTCCGGCCCGTCCTGCCCGCCATCTGGTCATCAACATCAATGCTACTCCCCGATACGCCACGGCAGGGCCTTGCCTGCTCGACGGAAACCCTCCCGATAGTAACGGTTCATCGCCAGCAGGGGAATACGCACAGGTGCGCTTGCGCTGGGGGCAGGGAGCGGACTAGCCTCCGGCCCATGCGGCCCGGATTTACCCTGATCGAGACCCTTATCGCGCTGATCATTGCCGCGATGGTGACGCTCGTTCTGCTGGATACGCTCAGCGCCGTCTCAGCGCAGGCCGCACGGCTGGACCGGGCGGTGGCGGGCACGCAGGAGCAGATCATCGACTGGCTGACGCTCGACCGCGCCATCGCAGGCCTTCAGCCGGACTATCTGGAGGGCGGCACGCCGTTCGAGGGCGATGAGGCGGGTTTTCGCGGCCTTACCGACCTGACACTGACCGGTCACGCAGGGGCTGTCGGCATTGTCACCGTGACTCTGGAAGAGGACGAGGCGGCTAGCCGCGATGGCGGCCCTGTCTCGCGCCTGGTCTACACCGAGAACGGGGAGAGGGTGGCAGAGTACGTGCTGGCGGTGCCGGCCCGGCTGGCCTATCTCGATTTCGACGGCAATGCCCATCCTGCCTGGCCGCCGGAGCAGGGCTTTCCCGTTGATCCGCTATTCTTCCGGCCGGTTCCGCGCGTGATCCTGATCGTTCCGGAGGATGGCGGCTCCACGGCCGTTGTGCATGCCTTCGCCATAACCCGTTCGCGCCCGCCCATGGCGCGTCAGAGAGATGTGGACCGATGGTTCTGACCCGGCCGGGCTATGTCTTTCCGCTCACGCTCGGCGTGATCGCCATACTGGCGGTGCTGATCGCGGCAGCCTATGCGGTACACGAATCCGCCTCTGGCAGTGTACGCCAATGGGTGGACCGGCAAGCGCTGGAGCGCGACCTGCACTCAGCCGAAGTGCACGTGCTGCACACCTTTCTAGCCGAGCCCATGGGCTGGGACGCCGTGCATGTCGGCGGCGTACCCAGCCTTGACCCCGACTATCCCGACTTCGTGGTCGAGGGGGAAAAGGTGAGCCTGCGGGGCCAGCCCTACCGGGTGGTTCTGGATGGCCGCGAAATGATGGTGCGGATCATTGCCGTTGCCGGACTGATCAGCATCGACACCACACGGCCCGGCTCCGTCAGCGCCTTCCTGGTCACGCAAGGGCTGGACCTTGCCGAGGCCAGCCGGCTTGAAGCCCGGCTTTACGACTATGAGGACGACGACGATTTGCGCCGGCTGGGGGGCGCGGAAGCAGACGATTATCCGGACGGGCGGGCACCGGCGAACACCTATCTGAGACGGGCCAGCGAGCTGTGCGCGGTACTCGGCTGGGACCAGCTTGACCTGTGCCGGCAGCCCGTATTGTTCGACCTGTATGCCAACATAGTCCCGGGCACGCCCATGAGCCCGGCTTTCATGCCCGACCATGTCGCGTCGGTCCTGATAGATCGCGAACGGGAGCGGGAAGTGGCGCTCGAACGCCTGCAGGCTGGCCAGGCGCTTACCTTCGCCGACCTGTTCCTGCCAGGCTGGGACAGCGTGCACTACGACGAGTTCGGCTATGGACCCGCAGGCAGCGAGTTTCTATTCTTGACGCAAGAGGCTGCCGGGACACTGATCCGGGTGGCCCGCATCCGCTTGACCTACGGCGCGTTCGAAGCGCCATATGAGCGGATGTTCGAGTTTCTCACAGGGGGAGAACAGGTTGAGGCAGCTTTCCGTATCGACGATCCCGGCGAGCTGGCGGATTTCCCTGCAACCCAGCCGCAGAGCCGTCAGGGCTTCAGGCGTTGATCCGCGGGCGCGGCATGATCTGTGGCGCGCACTCGTACTGGGCGAACAGTTTGTCCTCAGCCGCAGCCTCGTTCACTTCGAACGCATTGCGCGGCCCCGCAGCGCATCTCAGGCAACGACATTTAAAGCTGCAGCGCTCGCCGCCCGCGCGCGCAGCCCCTTCGCCGATCCGGGCTGGCACCTCAGCTGGGGACCTACCCATATCGGGATCTGGTCATGGGACAAGCAGAGGCTCGAAGCGCTCGGTGTCCCGCCGGGAAGCTGGGTCCTGCCTGAAAGCCTGCTGGACGCCCCCCCTGCCGAGGACGGATATCGCCTGCTTGTCCGGCCGGAAGGCTATGAGGGCCAGATCTGGACCGGTGGAGAGCTGGCTGCGAGCCGGTTCTGGGCGGCTAGGCCCGACCCGCAGGACATTGCCGTTTTCCGCCGCAGCGCAGCGCATTCCGGCGAAGCCGCCGCCCCTGCCCTGCCCGGCAGCTCACTGACACGCGCCGGTCTTGCCGCACACCAGGCAATCGCAAGCGGACGATTTCGACCAGTCCACCTTGCGACCGCGCTGTCGGCGCTTTTGCTCATCCCGCTCGCGTTCACCGCTGGGGGGTATCTGCGCACCGCCGCAGAACTCAACGCAGTGCGCGCCGCGCAATCAGCCTTTGCAGAAGCCGGAGCCGACCAGTATCAGGCGCTCGAGCTCTACCGCAACCGCGCCCAGAGGCTGGCTCTGTACAGGCGGGAGCTGGACGTGCCCAACCCGCTCGCCGCTGCCGCAGACATTGCTGAAGTGGCTGCAACGCTGAACGCCCAGATATCAGCGTTCCGGATTGAATCAGAGCGGCTCACCGCCCGGCTGACGGGACCAGCAACCCTCGAGCCTGCCGAACTTGCAAGTGCGCTGGAGGCTCGCGAAACCCTGCAGGATGTGCGCCTCTCAAGGTCAGGTAATACGCCCGGGTGGGATATCGAAGCGCGTGTCGTTCCGGCGAACGCAGTCAGGACCTGAACCATGTCAGACCGTCCTTCACGCTTTCTGCCTCCTGGGCTCGCTTTGCGGATTCGATCTGGCTTGACTGCACGTGCCCAGCTCGGCCTGGCCATTTTCTCCGCGATTGCGTGCATTTACGCCTTGCTCGAGACTGGTGACAGGTCGAACCAGCTTGACCAGGAGCTGGATCTTGCCCGCCGCCAGCTGGCTACCCGAGAAGCCGCGCTCGAACAACGCGATTGGGCAAACCTTGCCGGCGAAGCAGCACAGCTGGCTGACGCCGTTGAGGCACGCTTCTGGCGTGCACCGACGGAAGGAATCGCCAGCGCTCGTATTCAGGGCGCGATCGAGGCCGCCGCACGGCGCGTGTCTCTGGCGGGTTCACGGGTAAGCATTGTCCGGGCGCAGTCCCTGCCGGGCGGGCTGGTCGTATTTGAAGCTGAGCTCTCGGCGCAGGATCGAGCCGGCTCCTTTGCGCCTCTGCTTGAAGCTGCTGCCTCAGCGGATGGCGATCTGCGTCCCACATTTATCGATTGGAGCGCCTCCAACCGCAGATTCACGGTGCGCTTCCTCGCTCCGGCCATGATCGAGTCGGACACGTGAGGAACATCGCCAGCGTACGGCTGTCGCTTGTTCTGGCGCTCGCCCCGGTCGCCGCAATGGCCGGATTCGCGCTGTCTCCGCCGCCGGCACCCGAAGCAATAATCGGCGGCCAGACCGTGGACACGTTTGTCGCGCCTCTTGGTGCAGCCGATGTCGCTGTTTTGGTTGAACGTCTTGGCAGCACCGGGCTGTTCCCGGGATCAATTCCGTTGGAACGGCCGACGTCGGAGGTAGCGACGGAAGCCGTAGAGACAGATATGATTGACTTGGAGGGGGAGCTCGGAGAAGGCGCCCCGCGGATACGAGCTCTGTATGCTCTCGACGGACAATGGCGGGTGATAGCCCGTTTTGCTGATGGCCGGCAGGAGGTCCTCCAGCAGGGGGACCTAATCTATAATGAGTGGCGGATTCTTGCTATTGGACCCAATGGCATCGAAATTGCCAGCGACTCCGAACAACGAAGCATCAACGTTTTTGTAACTCAGGACATCTGACTCCATGCGCAGGGCTATCGTAACATCAATTGTTGTCGGCTTCGCTCTGACTTCGGGCGGATGCGCGGGGTTCGATGAAAGCGGGATGCTCCGCGCACAACTGGCGGACGTTGCACCGCGTCCGGCAGAGCCCACGGCAGAACAACAGGAATACATCCCGCACCAGGCCCAGGATGTGCCGGAGGCACGCCAGGACCATGCAATCGTGAGTGGATCCTGGCGAGTACCTGCCATGGCCCGGGAAAGGCGTTCATCTCTGGCCGAACCGGACTCGCGTCCCCGCCTGTCTGGCAGCTCGGTCAATGCCACTATTCCCGCTCAGCCGCTGGGTGCGTTCGTAAATACGGTCCTCGGGGACATATTGGAGCTGCCCTATACGCTGGGGCCAGGTGTGGCGGACAGAAACGACGTGGTTACCCTGCGCAGCGTCAGGGACATGGATCGCGAGACCTTCTTCCAGCTGTTTGAGGCGGCGATAGGAGAATACGGGCTGGCGGCCGCCTATCGCGACGGTCTTGTGCGGATTGTCGAGCGCTCCGAGTTACAGGCTTCCAGGCCTCAATTTATCCGATCGCGCGCGCGGAGCGATGTACCGGCAAGCCTGCGTCCGATTGTGCAGTTCGTTCAGCTTGAAGCGATCGATGCCGCTGAGATGGAGCAGATTCTCCGCGTGAGCTTTCCCGGGCGCTCCGAACTGGGTATCCAGATGCGACGCGACGTCAACGCACTGACGCTTAGCGGACTATCGGACAATGTCGACGCAGCACTTGCCATCATACTTCAGATGGATGATCTGCGCTTTTCCAACTCCGACGCGGCCACGCTTGCGCCACGGAACTGGCGAGCAAGCGAGTTGACGCAAGCACTGATCGATATTCTGACAACGGAGGGCTACCAGATCGGCTTGGGGCCCAGAGCTGTCCGGCCTGTCACACTAATCCCCGTACCCCAGACAAACCAGATTATCGTGTTTGCCGATTCCGAGCGCGCGATGGGCCACCTGATAGCAACCGCGCGCAGGCTGGACGCAGCTGCGGCCGCCAGCGACGCCAGAACGCCGCATATTTTCCAGGCGCGCGCTCGTGAAGCCCAGACACTCGCTGAAATTGCCGCCCGTATCATGGGTGAGACGACTTCCGCGGATACGCGCGTGGAATCGGAAACAGCGCAGCGTCCGCAAAGCCAGCCCGGCTCACGTATCTCTGTAGACTCTGTGGGGAACCGGATCATTTTCGTTGGCACACAAGCCGAATTCCGAACGCTTGAGCGCCTGTTGATTGATCTTGATACCGCTGCTCCCGAAGTACTCATTGAAGTAACCATTGCGGAAGTGACGCTTACCGAAGAGCAGCGCTACGGTTTCGAGTTTCTTCTGAACACATACGGGGGCGACGTCGAACTTCGTACCCGGGGCGGGCTGGGGCTGGAGTCCGGCGGCATCAGCGCTGTCCTGCGCGCTGGCGATGTGGATATTCAGGCTGCCGCGCGCGCGACCAACACGCAGATAAACATCCTATCTACGCCGCGAGTGACGGCTAGATCGGGCTCATCTGCATCAGTCCAGGTCGGTACCGATGTGCCCATCATTACAAGCCAGCGAGCGGCAACCACCCAGCAATCCGGGTCCACCGACATTCTCCAGACCATTCAGTTCCGGTCCACGGGCGTCTTGCTGAATGTCGAGCCAAGGGTTTACTCCGACGACCGTATCGATCTCACGATCAGCCAGGAAGTCAGCGCGGCACAGCCCAACCCCAACCAGTCCATCGCCAGCCCGATCATCTCCAACCGGAGCCTGACTTCCGAAATTACCCTGCAGGACGGGCAGACGGCCATTTTGGGCGGGCTGATGGAACAAAGGGTCAATCGGGGCACAACTGGGGTGCCCGGTTTACAGAACGTCCCCGTTGTCGGGGCGCTGTTCTCCACCATGTCGTTCAACTCGGATCGCACAGTACTGCTGGTGATGGTCACACCATACATATTGCGCAACCGGGACGACCGGCAACGCATGGCCGAGCTCTACGCCGACGAAATCAACCGCGCGTTTGCGACGCCGCTGCGAACAGGTGGGCGGCTTGTTCCGGCCGGGCCTGCCTTGCAGGTTGAGGTTGCCCGGCCCGGTGATGATGAGTAGCCACCTGACTTGGGTCAGCCTGATGCTGGCCTGTGCGCTGGCCTGGTCCGTAAGCGCCATGTTGACGGCAGCACTGGCTGGTATGCCATCGGTCAGAAAAATCAGCGCTCCGGCAGCACTTTTAAGCTTGCTGCTGGTCGTCACTGCCATCTTCTGGCTTACCGCACCTATGGCGCCTGTGCTGTTCGCCGCAGCCGCGGGAGCAGGGGCAGTAAGTGCCACCACAGATTTGCGCCGCCAGCTGCTCCCGGACGCCGGCTCCGTACTGATCGGCGTTGCCGGCTTGGCGAGCGCCATGGCTAGTTCGCTTCTTCCCGATCGCGCAATGGCTGCCGTGCTGACGCTTGCCGTTCTGGCGCTGGCTGCCGGATTAGTCCGCTGGAGAACTGGGCGCAGGGCGCTTGGCTCAGGTGATCTTCTTCTTGGAGCGGCGTGCGCGACCTGGGTTCCTGCAAGTCTGATCCCCCTTGCCCTTCTGCTCGCAGTAGCCATAACCTTGTTGCTGGCCGCTTTCATAAGGCACACAACCAGTGAGACTGAGGCCAGACTGCCTTTTGGTCCTGGCCTCATGTTTGGTTATGGCGTCATGGCGATAGCAGGCGGACACGGCTGACCACGAACGATGCGTAGCGGATTTTCCACCATGGAAGCGTTGGTGGCAGTGGCACTGCTGGCAGCGGTGTTGTGGCCATTTTACGCACTGGTCGAAAACCTTTATAGGTCAGCCGTCCAGCTCGAGCTCATTGCCGAATACCCGCGTATAGAACGTTCAGCCTTGCGAATAATCGAGTCGCGTCCGGTGAGAGATAGCGGATCTCTGGAGATCGAAGGCTGGACGATAGATTGGACTTCTGAGGCAGATGGAGAACCTCAACTGGCCGGTGGCCGGTATCAGATGGACATGCATCTAATCTGGGTCGATATAGTGACCCTGCGGGCCCGGCGAGACGAATATTCACGCCAGAGCACACACCGAAGACTGGCCTTTCAAAGGCAATACATGTCTCCTGAGGACTTGATGGACAATTAGCGGATTGACATATTCTCATGCCAACAAGTAGCGCCTGCTATTTGCCCTTCGCAGATCTGGATTTTGTCTTGTTTACCGGGCGCCGGTTCTGACCGGCAGGCAATGCGGGCTTTTTCGCCAAGGCCGATTTTCTGGCATCCTCTAACTGAAAGTGTTCGATTAGGCCGCTGATCTGGTTTTCAATATCCGCACGTTGCGACACTGACTCAGCGTAGCGCTGCTGAAGTTCGGCAAGATCGGCCTGCGCGAGGCGCTGTATACGAAGAGACAGGCGTAGATCTTCCCGCGCGGTGTCCAGCTCCTGTTGAAGACGCTTGTTTTCGTTCTGGCGGTCCTCGACATTCCGCTCGGACGATGCGAGCGCTGTCCGCAGCCTTTCCAGCTCCGACTCGGCGGCCTGCACCTGGCGCTTGGCATTTTCGAGCGCTTCGAAATTGGCCTTCTCGCGCTCGCGTGCCGTATCCCGCTCAGCCAGCCTCTCGGCAAGCTGGCCTTCCAGTTCGCTGCGAGACGCTTCACCCTCAAACCGCACGCGCTCCAGCTCTTCTTCCTTGTCCGCAAGCTGGCGTTTGGCATTTTCGAGCGCCTCGAAATTGGCCCTCTCGCGCTCGCGTGCCGTATCCCGCTCAGCCAGCCTCTCGGCAAGCTGGCTCTCCAGCGCGCTGCGAGAGGCTTCACCCTCCGAACGCAGACTCTCCATCTCTGCAGTGAGCAGGTCAACCTGCTCCAGCGCGCCGGCATACGCCTGCGCACTGCTTTGCTGAAGGCTCTCCAGCTCGGTCCGTGCGGCCTCGCCTTCCGAATGCAAGCGCTCTAGCTCGGCTTCCTTGTCGGCAAGCTGGCGCTTGGCCGTCTCGAGCGCCTCGAAATTGGCCTTCTCGCGCTCGCGCGCCATATCCCGCTGAGCCAGCCTCTCGGCAAGCTGGCCTTCCAGCGCGCTACGAGACGCTTCACCTTCAGACCGCACGCGCTCCAACTCGGCCGTAAGCAGGTCGACCTGCTCCAGCGCGCCCGCATACGCCTGCGCACTGCTCTGCTGCAACGTGCGAAGTGAAGCTCTCTCTCTCTCGATGAGCGTATCGATGTAGACCGCAAGGCTCCGGTGGCCGCGCACGGTGCGTACAGGGCCGCTCCCCTCGCTCACCACGTCACGGAACCCACTTTCAAGAAGTCGGCTTTCCACTTCCGCCGCCGAGAGGCCGCCTTCATAGAGCGCGTGGAGCCCGCAGTGAACGCGTATATCGGACACAAAATAGCCCGAAGCCGGTTCCGCCAGCGCTTCGATGATCTCGCCTTCCAGACCATTCACATCCACGATGACCCGGTAGGGAAGGCCGAGCGCCTGGTAGCGGGTGAGCACCGAGTTCAGGTCCATCAGCCCGGCGGCGATCTTGCGCACCTCGCTGAGCCGCGGGAGCATAGCTTTGAGCGCGCCAGGCGGGCAGAAGCCGCTGACCTCGGACACATTGAAAACAGCAAAGGGCGCAGTGCCGCCGCCGCCATCTTTCCTGACTGCGCCGCAGATGACATCCACATTCGCGTAGCGGGCAGCCGACTCGCGAAGCTGCGCCGCGATATCGGGCTGGGCTTCAACCAGTACTACCTTCTCCGCAGAACCCGCATAGTCATCAAGCTCGCTGCACAAGCCAGAACCAAGATGCACGATAATCTCAGGCCGCATAATTCGCCTTTCGCTACTGGATCAGGCAGGCCGAACCGGCAGACCCGCCATAGTCGCTAGGTAGCTTATAGCCCAACGGGCCTCGCGCACCAGACCGAGGGTCATGCCGGATAAGGCCAGCCCGTGTGACCTCAGACGCGTTTGGTCCGGCATTTGAATTGAGAGTCTGTCACGAGGTGACAGACTATGCGCAAGAGCAGGTTCACCGAGGAACAGATCATTGCGATCCTGGCCGAACAGGAGAGCGGCATGGCAACGGCGGATGTCTGCCGCAAGGCGGGGATCAGCCAGGCCACCTATTTCAGGATGAACGCCTTCTGCGCCTCAGTGAACTTTGATGCCTTCATGAACTTCCGCTCCTCTCCCAGCCCAGGGAAACCTAGCGGAAAACTCCAGCTTCAAACGATCCAGTTTTTCGGGGGCAGAGCAAGGTTCACGGTGTCGACGCATGCGGGGAGGCCGTCCACCCCATCAGGTCATCAACGATCGCCGCTATTGCGCCGGCCAAGCCTACGGCGGTATCCCACTCTATAGCTGATAAAACCGGTCGCCGAAGAAGCTTAGCCCATAGAGGTCGTCGTCGGTCGCCTTGGACTTAAGTGCGATTGAAAAACCCCGGTATCGCGCGTTGTTGTCAGTGCGGGACAGATAGACATTCAACCCGACCGCATGAAGACGCGGCAGCATCTTTTCCAACACAAACCCGGCGTAAAACTCGAAGTCTTCCTTTCGGCACAGATAGGCTTTGTTATTTGCGTAAAGGAATACTTCCAGATTGCAATCGGTGCGGGCCAGATGGTGGAAACACGCTGCAACCACCTGCATATAGCTGGGATTGCCAAAATCATCCAGCACCATGAGGCCCCGCGGCAGAATAAACGGCTCCATCAACGCCATCTCAGCCGCGACATTATCGTAGAAATGACTCGCATCATGGTGAGAAAAACGGACACCCGCCTCGAGAAAGGCACGGAGTCGGTCATCGTCAACCAGCTGTTCGGACTTACCTTCAATGAAATCGAAGTTCGGATTGATGGACTTTAATTTGACAAACTCCGGATACTTGACTGCGGCATCGACCAACATCATTCGCTCCGAGGCGCGCAGCTTTGAAAGTGCTACAGCGGCCGACCGGCCGCGGTAAACGCCATACTCGACCATGTTGCCGTGAACGCCGCTTTTCAACTGCAACTCAAGAAAGGCTTCAAACAGGCCAATTGAAATCGGCCCCATCATCCCCTCGAAGCGATCAGCGCGTTGGCGGGCACGTTCAAACGCCGTCATAAATTGTGAAACTTCCTGTTCGGACAAAGCTTCAATTCCCTTTTATAGGCTCACCGACGATCGTAGTGATGCGTGGAACGAATGTCGACAACTTGCTGGGCCGCCCGCCTTATTCGTTTAGAACTGACAGGACGGGCCCTAACTCGCCACGCAGACCCACTCCAAACCATTCGGCAGCGGCCGCCGAGATGTGCGTGTTGTCAATGTAAATAACCTCACCATTTCCCAGGACCGCGCGGCAACCGCTGCGGCATAAAACATGCTGGATATCCACAAAGTGAACATTATCGAATTCGTCCGCCAGCGAGCGCAGCTGTTCATTAAACTCCGAAAGATCCACAAGCAGGTAGGGGTCCAGCGCGCTGGTGGCGAGCTCGAACCCGGGTGTGCCAACCAGCGCACTCACTTGCTCGGAAAAAATCGGCCTGACACCGAAAACCACAACCGTCTTGTCGAGTGAGGCGAGGTACTCGATCGTGCTGCGGGCCTGGGGCACGGTCCACCAGCGCCAATTCGTGGCAAGCGCCACAGCGCGTACGTCTTCGCGCCGTACTGCATCGAACCGGAAAACATTGAACTCCAGACACCCCTGGCTTCTGCTCGCCGAGTGCGGCTCCGGGTAGATCGGCAGACACCCAGCCGCGTTCGCCGGCATAATCGCCCGCGGCGGAATGATCTGCTCGAGCAGAACTACTGTTTCTGCGCCATAACTGTCCGCAATAACCATCAAGGACCCGCGTCCTGACGGGTTCTCCGCCATGCAGAGGCTGGCATTGTAGTCGTCGGCGCTCGCCGTCGCATTCAGATGGCATCCCAGATGGATGCGTCCACGCCAGACCCGTTCCCGGTTCGCGCGCTGCGCAGCTGCGGCATAACTGTCGGCATCGACAACCGTAACGGCGTTATTGCTGACGCCCGGGAGGCTCCCATTCCAGATCGCGGCGGACACAGCCACACCAGCGACCATCGAAAGAACAGCAATACTGGTCCGAACCCGGTTGGGTAGCCGTTCCGCGTCATTTCGGATTCGAAGTGGCTGCTCGACCAACCGGTAAACGAGCTCCGCAAACAGGAAGCTGAGCACCAGGAGGCCTGCCTCGACGTACAAGGGTTTATCTGCGCCTATCAGATAGGTGGTGATTACAATGACTGGCCAGTGAACCAAGTACAAGGAATAGGCTCTCAGACCTACAAACCTCAGCACTGGGGAGGAAAGCCAATCCGCTGCAGGAGATCGAATGGCACCAAGGATGAGTGCAGAACCGATGGTTGGAGCGAGCGCAGCAATCCAGAAGTTGTAGTGCTCTCCATTTGCAAAAGCCGCAGCGAAAAAGACAAAACAAAGCCCTATGAACATTGCCGCGGCCACCCAAACTGGATTGATACCGACGTCGATCCGCTTGATGTGAGCGATGGCTACCAGAGCCCCCGCAATGAACTGGAACATTCTGGCCGGCATGAGATAAAATGCAGCGCTCGAATCGAGGTGCGAGAGATATGCGGCCCCAAACAAAGAGGCAATAAACAGCGACAAAATAAAATAAATAGAAAATCTCAATTTAGCCCATGCAATTAAAATTAGCGGCCAAAAAATGTAGAACTGCTCCTCCACACTCAAAGACCATGTGTGAAGAAACATATTTCCTTGGCTTACTGTGTCAAAGTATCCTGAATTCAGGAAAAGGAATATATTAGACGCCCATAATACCGCGAAGAATCCAGTTTGCGCAAATTCAGACAATCTGGCAGACGGATAAACAAAGCTTGAAACAATTAATGTTGTAATTACAACAAAAACAACTGCAGGGGTCAGCCGGGCTATTCGTCTCCGGTAAAATTCGATCAAATCAATGCCGTTCCCGGCATGTAATTTGACCAGACCATATGTTATTATGTATCCGCTTATGGAAAAAAATATATCAACACCAATAAATCCAGACGGTATATAGCTTTCATTTATATGAAAAACAATAACTAATAATATTGCTATTGAACGAAAACCGTCGAGAGATTGGATATAATCAAATCTATCTTTTCCATATGGCGCAAGGTGGCGCATACTCATCGATCTTTCTGTGTAAAATGCTATTGAAAAGCGTCGACTAAGCTATCGAGTTACTTTGAAGGCGAAATTCACTTTCGGCATTTAGTCCCTAGCACATTGGCGTCATGACGCTTGCGACCCTTTCGCGGTACGCTTGGTAAATCGCTCGGCACCAACGCAAGTTGCACGAGGCTATTTACTATCCGGACCCGCCCGCCATACAACTCAAAAAAACGCGAAGACAGGTCCTACATGCGCTTCTCGATCATCACGCCCAACTGGAATGGCGCGAAATTCCTCGAGGAATGCCTGCTATCGGTTATCGATCAGGATTATTCCGAGCTGGAGTACATCGTTGTCGACGGCAAAAGTGCGGATGGCTCACTTGCCATAATCGACCGCTACGACGGCGACCTTGCGCAGGTGATCTGCGAGCCGGATAACGGGCATGCCGACGCCTTGAACAAGGGCTTCCGGGCGTCCACCGGTGATATCATGGGCTGGATCAACTCAGATGATATCTTGCATCCGGGGACGCTCTCTGCGGTTGCCGCCATTTTCAAGTCCCACCCTGACATCGACTGGATCACTGGCCGCCCCACCAGCATGGCAGAGAGCGGGGAAATTAACTGGGTCGGGCGAGCCCGTCCCTGGTCGCGTCCACGCTTCCTTGCCGGTGACTGCATGTGGATACAGCAGGAGTCGACGTTCTGGCGCCGGCGCTTGTGGGAGGCGGCTGGATCACAGCTCGACACCCGCTATTCGGTGGCCAATGATTTCGAATTATGGACACGCTTTTTCCGGCACGCCGAGCTCTTCTCGTTTGACCGCCCCCTCGGCTGTTTCCGCCATCGCACGGGACAGCGCTCAGTCATGTTCCGGTCGCTGTACGAAAAGGAGGCGGATGAAATCCTCCAGCGCGAACTCGATCTGCTTGATCCTTCATTCCGCGCCGCATTTGCTCCAGTCCTGCCCGAATCTGCCCGACGGCTGGACCCCGAGGAAGCAAAAGCGGCAGAAAGGCGGCTGATAGCCGCTGATCCACCGGTGATAAGGGGCATTTCGGGGCGGCGAGCAAAGGGGGACGGCCGGTTCAAACGCGCTGACCCTTTGTCACGTGCCGTATCGGTGAGCGATATCTCGGGGCTTAAAGGGACCGGGCAAAAGGGCAAATGTATAATCATTTCCCACGGCCTGCGCACAATGGGCACAATAGATCCCGGCCCCGAAACAACGCTGATCACCAGCGCGAGCGACTTCATCCGGCTTTCCTTCCCTTCCGGTCAGCCGCTAATCGTCCTGGCCACCCCAGCCTGTCCGCTTCGAGATATTGCCAATGCGCTGGACGCCGCGCTGGACGCCTCACCAGCAGCCCTGAGCCTGCTTCCAGCGCGCCATGATGGTGACACGCAGACGGACGGCGTCGCCACCCGATGCATAGTCCCCCCTGCGCCAAACCGCCTCTATCTCGACCTTGCAGCTTTTGCCGAAATCGCGCCCCCCTCCGACAGCCCTCACCTCACGCTCGCGCGGACGGCGGCGTTCCTCGGGTTTGAAACAGTCCGCATCGTGTTCGACAGTGCCAAACCTCCGGGCGACCATGAGTTGGAAGACCTAAACCGTTTGGCGGGCGAACTTGCAGCACAGGCCGTTGTGCTCGAATGGGGCGAGGAGGGCTTTGGTGGCGCTCACCCTTCTGCAGACGGCACAAACAGCGGCGGCGCCTCACCAAAATCCGGCACCCTCGATCCACTCCGTCAGCTTGCTGCGCGGGTTGCCCTCCAGACGCACACTCTAGCAATGCGGCGGGACCTCGCGGGCATGGCGTGGAGAAACGGTGGTTTCCTTCTATTGGCACTTATCGCTGTTCTGATCGCAGCGGCACTCTTCGCCGCTGTCGAGGATGCCAATATGAAGGCTGTTGTTTTTATTGGATTTTTTACTGCAGCTAACGCTATCATCATGATAACCGCACTTGTAAAAATCAGGCGAATAATGCTTTCGATGCTCGATCAGGTAAGCGACTTGCAGAAAACCGACGCCAAGAATGAAATAAAAATTATGAAGCTGGAAATTTCGCAAGAAATTGAAAGACCGGAACTTTAAGAAATTGGCAGGAGTCGCCCCATTGCTAAAAACAATTATAGATAATATATATGCATTTTTTAGTGACATATGGCAGGGCATAATCCGCTTTGATTTATGGCGGACGTTCGCGTGGGATGAAGTTCAACAACGATACCGGCGCAGTATTATTGGCATAGCTTGGATAGTACTGTCTTATGGAATTTTCGTTGCCGGAGTAGCCGTGTTTTTCACTCCGCTATCCGGGCATGATCCAAGGTATTTTGTTGCTTATGTGGCTATCGGGTACGCGGCCTACATATTTCTGGTAGGCAATATTGTAGATGGATGCTCCGTTTTTACATCATCACAAATTTGGATAAAATCTGTCAACATTCCTTATTCCGTGTATGTATATCAGAGCATTTTTAGATCAATTGTAATTTTATTGATGCATATGGTGGTTTGCTTTTTAATAATTGCATTTACGGTAAGTGGAATTGGCATCAATGCTTTTCAATCATTAGTCGCGCTTATGGTGTTCATATTCAACGCTATTTCAATTCAATATTTCCTGGGGCTTTTGTCGGCCAGAATGCCGGACATTTCCCATTTGGTTACATCGTTCAGCAGGCTACTCATTTTCGTGACACCGATCATTTGGGTGCGGGAGGGGCTGACCGGATCACGCGCCTTCATCGCCGATTTCAATCCGCTCACACATTATATCGAGATATTCCGGGCCCCGCTTCTTGGCCAGGAGCCGCGCTTGACAAGCTGGGTGGTGGTTCTGGTTCTCACTGCAGTGAGCTGGATTCTTGCTGTGATCGCGTCGGTATTAATGCGCCGCAAACTCCCGTTCTGGATATGATGGCTATGGAAAACTCATATCTCAGGGTCGATTCGGTCAGCATCACCTATCCGCTGTTTAATCGCGCGCGCAGTACGCTGGCTGTGGCCTCAACGATGGAAGACGGCCCGGAGCCTATGGCCGCCGACGCGCAGCTGGTCAGGGACCGCAAGGGCCGGATTTGCGCAATACGCGCCCTTTCTGACATCTCCTTCGCCATCGAGGGCGGCGAACGGGTGGCAATCCTTGGCCGGAATGGTTCTGGCAAAACGACACTGCTGCAAGTACTGGCGGGCATATACCCGCCCCAAACCGGCACTGTTACCGCAAAAGGAACGGCAACCAGTATCGTCAATATCAATCTGGGGATGCGCGGTGAAGCAACTGGACACCGCAATATCACCTTGAGGGGCCTCGCAAGCGGGCGCAGCCGGCCGGAGATTGAAGCCAAGCGCGATGAGATTGCGGCATTTTCTGGATTGGGGGAATTTCTTCACCTGCCTGTCGAGACATATTCTGCTGGCATGCGCATGCGCCTGAACTTCGCCATTGCAACCGCCTTCGACCCCGACATTCTTATTCTAGACGAATGGCTCTCGGCAGGTGATGCTGAATTCCAGAAGTTGGCGGGCAAGCGGATGGCACGTTTCGTAAGCAGCGCCGGTATTCTGGTTCTGGCCTCCCACAGCCGGCGTCTTCTTGAACAGAATTGTGAACGGGCAATATGGTTGGACCAAGGGCGAATCCTCGCTGACGGACCCATCATGGATGTCATGAAAGAGTACGATTCTATGGGCAGCTTACCTCGTAAGGCTGCAAGGTAGATTGATCGACTTTCGTCAGTGACTCATCAAACCTGCCGGAGAGTTGGTCCTGCCGGAAGGCACCATTGGCAAGAGCGTCCAACGTAAGCTATCATCGTAAAATTGTATCTTCCGGGTTTTCAAAAAGACCATGACCGACCGTCGCGAGAACCGTCTTGAACGCGCTCCACGGCCCGGCATGACGCCGCACGATGCGCGCCATTTCGCCAAGCCGCCGCACTGACAGGCTCGCGGTCTTGGTGTCCGCACCCCAATAGACCATCGACAAGACGTCATCGGTCCGCTCGAACCGGGCACCAGCCACATACAGGCGCACCCACAAGTCCCAGTCCATCGTGTAGTGAAGGGTCTCGTCGATGCCGCCTATGCGTTCGACCGCTTCCCGCCGCACGAAGCAAGAGGGCTGGGAGATGATGTTGGAGCGCAGCAATAGCGGAGAAATGTCGGCCACCTGGCCGTGCCGGCCTATCTCCCGCCCGGTCCTGTCGACGAAGACGCTGTCGCCATAGAACACATCAAGGGCCGGGTCGTCCCGGAAGGCGGTATCGGCCCGTTTCAGCGCACCGGGGACCAGCAGGTCGTCAGCGTTGAGCCAGGCGAGTATGCCGCCGCCGGTCTTGCGCCACCCTTCAGCGATGGCCGCCGCCTGCCCGCCATCGCGGCCTTCGCGCCGGTAAACAAATGCAAGGCCCGACCGGTCGGCTGCCTGGGCGACCCTGGGGTCCCCTGACGCGTCCAGAAGAGCCAGCTCCATCGGCACGCCCTGCCGGGCTATACTGGCCAGAACCTCGGGGAAGAGCGGGTGCCAGGACCCTACGGGGATGGATATCGAGAACATCATGACCCAGCCATGCCAGGCTATGCCGCCCGCGGGCGGTAACGCGCGAACCAGCCGGCGAACCGCTCCAGCCCTTCACGCAGCATCACCCTGGGCTTGTAGCCCGTCAGCGCATGAAGCTTGGAGATGTCCGCATAGGTGGCCGGTACGTCGCCGGCCTGCATCGGCCGCATGATCTTTTCGGCGCGCATGCCGAGCACATCCTCCAGCGTGGATATCATGTCCAGAAGACCAACGGGGTGGCTGTCCCCGATATTGTAGACTTCATGGCCACCCTGTGCCGGCGGACGATCCAGGACGCCAATAATCCCGTCAACGATATCGTCCACGTAGGTGAAATCGCGTGCCATGCGCCCCTCGCCGTAGACCTCAATGGGTTCGCCGCGCCGCATCTGTTCGGCGAAACGGAAATACGCCATGTCCGGGCGGCCCCAGGGACCGTAGACCGTGAAAAAGCGCAATCCCGACTGCGGGAAACCGTAGAGATGGGCGTAGCTGGCGCTGAGAAGCTCACAGGCACGCTTGGTTGCCGCGTACAACGAGACAGGCGAGACGGTGGGATCATCCTCGCGGAACCCCTCACCGGTCAGGGGGCGCGCGCCATAGACCGAGCTGGAAGAGGCGTAGACAAGGTGCGTGACCGCGTTGTGGCGGGCCGCCTCCAGAATGGATAGGTGGCCGGCCAGGTTGGAGCGCTCGTAAGCGAACGGATTATCGATCGAGTAGCGCACCCCTGCCTGGGCGGCGAGGTGTACGATCCTGCGGACCTTGCCACCGCGCACAATGTCCATCACCTGCGGTGCGTCAGCGATGTCGCCGCGCACGAGGATGAAGTCCGGGCGCGCGAGCAGCCGCGCCACGCGCGCCTCCTTCAGGCCGGTATCATAATAGGCGTTGAAGTTGTCGATCCCGATGACCGCTTCACCACGGGCGAGAAGGCGTTCGGCAACGTGCATGCCGATAAAGCCGGCTGCGCCGGTCACCAGAACAGGGTCTCCCATCACGCCTCAAACTTCCTCATTCATGACGGTGCACATTGATGCCGCCCTTCTCCCGGGCGCCAGGCCTGCCTGTCAATCCGAGCCAAAAACGTCGCGGGTAAACACCTTTGCCTCGACATCGCGAATGTCGTCGGTAACACGGTTGGCCAGGATAATGTCGCTTTCGCGCTTGAAGCGGTCGAGGTCGCGTTCCACCCGCGAGCCGAAGAAATGCTCGTCCTGCAGGACCGGCTCATAGACAATGACCGGAATACCCTTGGCCTTCACCCGCTTCATGACCCCCTGGATGGAGGAGTCGCGGAAATTGTCACTGCCGGCCTTCATCACCAGACGGTAGACGCCAACCATTTGCGGCGAACGGGCAATGACCTGATCTGCCAGGTAATCCTTGCGCGTGCGATTGGCATCGATGATCGCACGGATCAGGTTCTGGGGCACGTCGCGGTAATTGGCCAGTAGCTGCTTGGTGTCCTTGGGCAGGCAATAACCACCGTATCCGAACGAGGGGTTGTTGTAGTGTGCGCCGATGCGCGGGTCGAGACACACGCCTTCGATGATCTCCCGCGTGTCCATCTCTCCCGACATGGCATAGCTGTCGAGCTCGTTGAAGAACGCGACCCGCATCGCCAGGAAGGTGTTGGCGAAGAGCTTGATTGCCTCCGCTTCGCGCGCGCCCGTGATAAGGGTTGGAGCATCCTTGCGGATAGCTCCCTCGACCAGCAATTCGGCGAATATCCTGCCACGTTCGGAGCGGTCACCCACGATGATCCGCGACGGGTGGAGATTGTCGTAGAGCGCCCTGCCCTCACGCAGGAATTCCGGGGAGAAAAACACCCGGTCGGTGCCCAGCGCTTCCCGGACGCGATCAATGAAGCCGACCGGTATCGTCGATTTCACAACAATCGAGGCATGGGGATTGACGCGCACGACCTCTTCAATCACCGACTCCACGGTGGAGGTATCAAAGAAGTTCGTCCTGGGATCATAGTTAGTCGGCGTCGCAACGATGACGAAATCCGCATCGCGGTAGGCGGCCGGCCCGTCGAGCGTTGCGGTCAGCGACAGATCCCGCTCTGCCAGGAAGGCTTCGAGTTCCGCATCGACAATGGGGCTGCGGCGCGCATTGAGAAGCGCGACCCGCTCCTCGCTCACATCCACTGCCGTCACATCATGGTTCTGGGCCAGAAGCACCGCGTTGGCGAGGCCGACATAGCCTATGCCTGCAACCGCAATCTTCATTCCATCATTCCTCAAGAATACAGGCCCCGGCCGCAGCACCGGACCGGGCAGCTGTCCAATGGGAGCCATAAGACTTTATTCGGCGCATGGCGTCGACCCGCTCGCCCAGCTTGTGCCTGTGCAAGGCGCTGATCACCCTTTCAGCAGGGCCTTGAGGATGGCACGCACCTCTTCCCCGTGTTCGGGATCGGCAAGGCCGTAGGCGACGGCGGCGCGCAGATATCCCGTCTTGGACCCGGTATCGAGCGTCTGGCCATCGAACGCCATGGCGTGAAACGGGCTGGTTTCCATCAGTTTGAGCATGGCATCGGTCAGCTGGATCTCGCCCCCGGCACCGGGTTTCTGCTCCTCCAGCGCCTCGAATATCTCGGGCTGCAGGATGTAGCGCCCGGAGATCATCAGATTGGAGGGCGCATCCTTGACGGCCGGCTTCTCGACCATGCCGCGCATCTCGATCAGCTCGCCCCTGCGTTCGCCCGGATCGATGATGCCGTAGGAGCTGACCTTTTCCATCGGCACTTGCTCGACCGCAATGATGTTGCCGCCCACCGTCTCGTAGGCCTTGTTCATCGCCGCAAGGAAGGGGGTCGGCGAGCGCATGAGCATGTCGGGCAGCAGCACTGCAAACGGTTCACTGCCGACAATATCGCGCGCGCACCAGACGGCATGACCAAGACCGAGCGGCGCCTGCTGGCGCACGAAGCTGCAGGCGCCGGGCGCAGGCAGATCCGCGCGCAACTGATCGAGAAGGTCTGTCTTGCCCTTGGCGGCCAGGGTCATCTCGAGTTCGTAAGCGGTATCGAAATAGTCCTCTATCGCTGCCTTGTTGCGGCCCGTGACGAAGACGAAGTGTTCGATGCCGGCCGCACGCGCTTCATCCACCACGTAGTGAATGGCCGGACGGTCAAAGACCGGCAGCATCTCCTTCGGCATCACCTTGGTGGCCGGCAGGACGCGTGTACCCAGACCGGCAACAGGAAGAACGGCCTTGCGAACCGGCTTTGTAAGCATGCTCAAACTCCGCGGGGAGGACTATTCAACGGTAACGGACTTGGCGAGATTTCGCGGCTGGTCCACATCGGTCCCCTTGTAGACCGCGACATGATAGGCAAGCAACTGCACCGCACTGGCGAACAGGAGCACGCTGGTCAGCTGGCTGCCTGAGGGCAGGGTCACGATACGCGCAGCTTCGCCCGCCAGCGCACTGGCCCCGTCAGGGTCGGTCAGGGCGATCACATGTGCACCCCGGCTTGCCACCTGCTGGATCGAGGACCGCGTCTTGTCGAAGAGCGCGTCATGCGGCGCGATGACGATGACCGGCATCCCCTCTTCAATAAGGGCGATGGGGCCGTGCTTGAGTTCGCCGGCGGCGTAACCCTCGGCATGTATGTAGCTGATTTCCTTCAGCTTCAACGCGGCTTCAAGAGCCAGCGGGAAGTACTGGTTCCGCCCCAGATAAAGGACGGTGGGATACCCGGCGATACCCTGGGCCAGCTTCTCGATCTCGTCCTCGCTTTCAATCGCCCGAACCATGAGGCCAGGCGCAGCGAGCAGGCTGGCCACGTGGCCCGCCTCCTGCGCCCGGTCGAGATGACCGCGGTGCCGGCCGGCCAGCACGGCCAGGCAGGCCAGCGCGGAAAGCTGGCAGGTAAAAGCCTTGGTGGACGCGACACCGATCTCGGGGCCGGCCAGCGTCGGCACGACCAGCGACGCTTCGCGGGCGATCGTCGAGTGAGCGGTATTGACCAGGGCCAGCGTCTGCACTCCGGCAGCGGCTGCAAGGCGCATGGCTTCCAGCGTGTCGGCGGTCTCGCCCGACTGCGAGATGAAGAGCGCGATATCGCCGGGCAGGAAGACCGGGTCGCGGTAGCGGAACTCGGACGCGATCTCCACCTCGACCGCCAGGCGTGCAAGCGAACCGAACCAGTAACGTGCGATCTCGCCCGCATAGGCTGCTGTGCCGCACCCCACGATGACCAGCCTGCTGGCGCCCCTGAAATCGAGGCCGGAGATGTCGTGAACCCTGTTTTCAAAGGCGTCGACATAGTGCGATACGGTGCGCCCGATCATTTCGGGCTGTTCGTGGATTTCCTTTTCCATGAAGTGGCGGTGATTGCCCTTTTCGGCGAGCACATGGCTGGTTTCGGCAGGCACCAGTGCCCGCTCGACGCGCGCACCGTCCCTGTCAAACGCCTCGATTGCACCCTTGCGGATGATCACCATGTCGCCGTCTTCAAGGAACATGATCCGGCGCGCGTGACCTGACAGCGCCAGCGGGTCTGAACCGAGATAGCCCTCATCCTCGCCCATGCCCGCAATGAGCGGCGCGCCCTTGCGCGCGCCCATGATGAAGCTGCTCTCGCCATCAATCAACACGCCGAGCGCAAATGCACCCTGCAGGCGTGGCAGTACGGCCCGGAATGCCTCCACCGGATCCTTGCCGGACTGCATCTCCTGATCGATCAGATGGGCCACGACCTCGGTATCGGTCTGGCTGGAAAACGTCCTGCCCCTGGCGGCGAGTTCCTCGCGCAGGGACTTGAAGTTCTCAATTATCCCATTGTGGACCACCAGCACTCGGCCAGCCATGTGGGGGTGGGCGTTATCGTCACTGGCAGCGCCATGCGTGGCCCAGCGCGTGTGCCCGACAGCGGTCGTACCGCCCAGACCGGCAGGAATCTTGTCGGCAAGAGCCTGCACCTTGCCGGCCGCACGCAGGCGGTGGAGCTTTCCGGCCCGGTCGATCACGCCAAGGCCGGCAGAATCGTAACCGCGGTATTCCAGCCGGCGCAGGCCCTCCAGAATGAAGCTTTCCGCTTTTTGATGACCGACAACGCCGACAATACCGCACATGGGGGCCGCTCCCGTCCTGGCAGGCGCCATGCGCCAATTTCTGCCGTTAAGTGGCAGGCCGTGCCGGTTTAGGCAAGACACGCGCCAATCACGGTTGATGTGCCTTTGTAAGCTGCTCCGGCGGGGCGCCATGCCCGGCCCGCAGGCATGGACGCCTTGCCGCCGATAAGCTAGGACGTCATGCTGGTCTGAGGGATCATTCGCGGAGCATCAGGGGCATGATATTGCCGTTCAGGACTATGTGTGCGGCGGCAGCTCTGCTCGCAGGGGCGGGCTCGCTTGCACCGGCACAGGCCCAGACTGGCAATGATCCTGTCTATCTTGATGCCGTCGAGCTGGAACGCACCGCGGAGAACAACGTCATTTTCGCGCGCGGGGACGTCCGGGTCCAGTCGGGCAACCGGCTCCTGTTCGCCGACGAGGTTGAATACCGCATCGACGAAGATCGCGTTATTGCCCGCGGCAATGTCCGTCTTCACGACGGCAACATGCCGGCCCAGACCGCCGACGAAATAAACCTCACCCATGAATGGTCCGAGGCACTGGCGAGCGGGTTCGCCATGCTGCTGGAGAATAACGGGCGGGCGGCTTCGGCCTATGCCATACGCCGATCGAACGGCGCGATTGTCCTGCGCCGCGCCTACTATACCGCTTGCGATATCTGCGAGGATGGCTCACGGCCTCCGACCTGGCGCCTGCGCGCGAGCGAGGTGACCCAGGATCCTGAATCCGAAATGATCTATTATCGTGATGCGCGCCTGGAAGCGTTTGGCGTCCCGATCCTCTACTCGCCGGTTTTCGCGCACGCGGATCCCTCCGCACCGCGCCGCTCGGGCTTTCTCTTTCCGACGGCCGACATCTCCAACCGGCTCGGCTTTGTCTACCAGCAGCCCTATTATTACGTGATGTCCCCTCACCGCGACGTCGTCCTGACGCCAATGGTGATGACCGGATACAATCCTGTCCTGCGCTATGAGTACCGGCAGCGGTTCTGGTCGGGCTCCATCCGTCTGCGCGGCAGCCTGACCTATGAGCAGGAATTCGACCGGGACGGGAGATTTGGTGAAAGCGACCTGCGCGGCCATATCGTTGGCACGGGTGCCTTCAATATAGCCCCGGGATGGTTGTGGCGCTTCAACGTGCAGGTCGCCAGCGACCCTCTCTATCTTGAACGCTACAGCATGATCAGCGATGCGGACAGGCGCTCCGATTTTGCCCAGCTGAACGCCCGCCTCCTGCCCTCGGAAGTGAATCTGCGCGGCCGGACGCGCCAGTATTTCTTCAACGCGTCGGCCATGAGATTCCAGTCTTTGCGCGAGGACGTTCCTGATGGGGCGCTGCCTCTGGTGGCACCCATGATCGAAGCCAATTACCGTATCCCGTTGCCCGAATATGCGGGATTTGCCAATGCGCGGGGATCGGCCGTCTACTTCACCCGGGATGAAGGCAATGATTACGGACGGGCCACCGGCGAGGTGGATTGGTCACGCAATTTCACCTTTGCGGGCGGCATTCGCGCCATGCCGTTCGCCAGCGCGCGCGCCGACGCCTATCACTTCACCATCACCGACGCGAACGGCAGCACGCTGGAGACACGCAGCCTCACCCGCACCATGGCCAATGCCGGTGTCGATGTCTCATGGCCCTTCGTCCGGCCGGGCAATCTGGGAGATGTGATACTGGCGCCAAGAGCCCAGCTGGTGACCTCAACCGGCCTGTCGGCTGACGAGATCGCGCCGGGCGAAGACAGTCTCAACCTTGAGCTCGATGTTTCCAACCTGTTCTCGCGAAACCGCTCCAACGGGTATGATGCATGGGAGGAAGGCACCCACCTCAACACCGGCCTTATGGCCAATTTCCGTACAAAGACACCCTATCTGCCCGACACGGACGTCTTTATTGGACGCAGCTTCCGGCTGGACGGCGATGCGTCTTTCGCACCGGGGTCCGGACTTGTGCAGGAAGAGTCCGACTGGGTTGCCCAGCTCAATGTCCGCTTTGCAAGCCTGTTCGAGGTTGGCGTGCACGGGCGCTATGACGGCACTACCGGAGAGGCCAACCGGGTCGATGCCTTTTCCCGGCTGTCATTCTGGCGGATCAATGCCAACGCCGTCTACTCGCTGGTCGATGATGCGGCCGTCGCCACCCCGGTGCGCGAGTCAATTCGCTTTGGCGGCAATTTCCGTGTCACTGACAACTGGTATGTGGGCTACCGGGCCGATCGTGACCTGGAACGCGGCATCACCCGCCGGCAGGATCTGAGCCTGATCTATCGCGATGAATGCACCGATATCCGCGTCATCTATAATCAGGAAAATCTGGTCATCGGCAATCTGGGACCGAACCGGTCCATCCGGTTGCAGGTCACCCTGTTCTCCATTGGCAACTAAACGGGGTACCGATCTGCGCGGATGCAGCGCGGTAATACGACGCCGTGCACCTGATCTGACCCGGCAAAGACCGCTCGCACGCCCTGCGATCTAGAAATCCCTGATAGCCCTGATGATGAGATCCTGAGCATCTTCTTCGAGATAAGGGTGCATGGGCAGCGAGATTACGCGCCCTGCCTTCTCTTCGGTGACCGGCAGCCCCCCTGGACCTGAAGGGAAATGCGCATACGGCTCCTGCTGATGTATGGGTATCGGGTAGTAAACAGCCGTTGGTATGCCTTTCGCCTTGAGATGCGCTGCCAAGTCATCGCGCCTGGTGTGTTCGATAGTGTACTGGGCCCAGGTGGAAACACCGCCAGATATGACCTCTGGCACGCTAACGGCCACGTTCGCAAGGTGCTCGCTGTACCGGGCAGCGATGCGATTGCGCGCTGCGATCTCGTCCGGGAAAATGGCGAGCTTTTCAAGAAGTATGGCGGCCTGAATCGTGTCAAGCCGGGAATTCATCCCGATACGGACATTCCAGTATTTTGGATCATGATCGAAATGCCGCCCGGCTATGTCCCGCGGCATAGCCTTTCCATGCACCGCGAGGGACTCCATCAGTTCGGCCAGGCTCGCATCATTGGTGAGTATGGCACCGCCGTCGCCGTAGCAGCCAAGCGGCTTGGCGGGGAAAAAGGACGTCGTCGTAATGTCGCTCCAGCTCGACGGATGCTGGCCGTACAGGGTGCACCCGAAGCCTTGAGCTGAGTCCGCAATCAGCTTCAAATCGTGATTGCGTGCGATTTCTGAAATAGCCGGATAGTTGGCAGGCTGACCAAAAAGGTCGACCGCAATCACGACTTTAGGGTTGAGTTTTCCCGAAGCCTTCACCATCTCGATCGAAGCCGCGAGATGCTCGGCATCCATGTTGTAAGTATACGGATCGATATCCACGAAAACGGGGCTGGCGCCAAGCCAGGGCACAATTTCCGCCGTTGCAGTGAAGGTAAAGGATGGGCAGAACACAGCGTCACCAGGCTGCACCCCCCAAGCCATCAGAGCCAGAGCGAGCGCATCTGTGCCGTTAGCGCAGCCAAGTGCGTGAGATGTGCCGCAGAAGCGGGCCAGCGCTGCCTCGAGTTCCTGAACTTCTGGGCCCAGAATATATCGTCCGCTGCGGACCGCCGACAGGATCCTGCTGTCTACTCTCTCTGATATGCGGGCGTATTGGGCCTGAAGATCAATGAAGTGCATTTCTCGTCCTATCAGTCGGCGCGTATCGGAAATGGGCGTGATTTCCCGGGCAACATGGAGCAGGCGCGCGCGCCGAGAGAATCACAATCTGTTTCGTTGTCTGCACTTCAGGCATCTGCCTGATGAAATTACGCAAGTTTGCCCGCCAACCGCCGAACGTAGTCCGCATAATCACTTTTGCCGAGCTGTGCGGAACGCGCGCGCAGCGACGCGTGATCGATGAATTGCTGTCGGAAGGCCACCTCCTCCAGACAGGCAATCTTGGACCCCTGCCGGCGTTCGAGGGCAGCGACAAACTGTGCAGCCTGCAGCAGGCTGTCGGGCGTACCCGTGTCGAGCCAAGCATAGCCCGCTCCCATGGTCTCAACGTTCAGTTCCCCCGCATCAAGATACACCTGTAAGAGGCTGGTGATCTCCAGCTCGCCGCGCGCAGACGGGCGGACTTGCCTGGCACGCTTTGGCGCCTGGCCGTCCAGAAAATAGAGGCCCGTGACGGCAAAGTTTGACGGCGGGACAGCAGGCTTTTCGACAATCTCTATGGCGCGTCCCTCTGCATCAAAAGCGACCACACCGTAACGCTCCGGATCAGCAACCTGATAGCCGAAAACGGTTCCGCCTTCGCGGCGTTTGCTTGCTGACTGGAGGAGTTCTGTCATGCCCTGGCCGAAGAAGATATTGTCGCCGAGTACCATGACCGAGGAAGCGCCGGCGAGATAATCCTCGGCCAGAAGGTAGGCTTGCGCCAGACCATCCGGAGAAGGCTGAACAATATAGCTCAGCTGGATACCCCACTGGCTGCCGTCGCCCAGCAGTGCTTGGAATTGCGGCTGATCGTGCGGGGTGGTGATGACCGCGATCTCTCGCACGCCCGCCAGCATGACGACCGATAACGGATAGTAGATCATCGGCTTGTCATAGACCGGCAGAAGCTGTTTGGACACCGCAGCCGTGACCGGATAAAGGCGAGCGCCTGACCCGCCAGCCAGTATGATACCCTTGCGCTCTGTCACTGTTTTGTTCCCGTTCGGATCCTGTGTGGGCGCCTTGTATCCAGCTCGATCCCGTGCCCGTCAATCATAGTCTGTGCATTCAGGCGCCTCTGCCCAGACGCGAGCCTGTACCCTTGCGGCCGATCAGAGGCCGCCACCAGGCTTCGTTGGCTAGGTACCATTTGACAGTAAGGCGCAGCCCCTCTTCCAGCGGCACTGACGGGCTCCAGCCAAGTTCATCGCCTATCCGGCTCGCATCGATGGCATAGCGCTTGTCGTGACCCGGCCGGTCCTCAACAAAGCGGATGAGGCCAGCATAGGGCTGCGTTGAGGGGCGCAAGTCATCCAGCACCGCGCACAGGGCCTGCACCAGCTCCAGATTGGTGCGCTCGCTATTGCCGCCTATATTGTAGGACCGGCCCGTGGCGCCGTGCTGCAGTACGGTCAGCAGCGCTTCGGCGTGGTCTTCGACATAAAGCCAGTCACGCACATTCGAACCATCGCCGTAAATGGGCAGGGTTTCCCCTGCCAGCGCCTTGATGATCATCAGCGGGATCAGCTTTTCGGGGAAGTGATACGGCCCGTAATTGTTCGAGCAATTGGTCAGCACGACCGGCAGGCCGTAGGTCTCGTGCCAGGCGCGCACCAGATGGTCGGCTGCCGCCTTGGAGGCCGAATAGGGCGAGCGCGGGTCATAGCGCGTGTCTTCGGTGAACTTCACTGCCGGGTCGGCGGGCAGCGAGCCATATACCTCGTCGGTGGAGATGTGGTGGAACCGGAAATGCTCTGGCCTGCCCTTGCCGCTCCAGTATTTGCGGGCCGCCTCGAGCAGGTTGAACGTGCCGTTTATGTTGGTCCCGATGAAATCGGCCGGGCCGTCGATCGAGCGGTCGACATGGCTCTCGGCCGCCAGATGCATCACGGCGTCCGGCTGGTGCGCATCGAAAATCCGCTCCAGCGCCGCCCGGTCACGGATGTCGGCGTGCTCGAAGGCGTAGAGCGGAGATGCGGCTACGGACGCAACATTGTACAGGCACGCCGCGTAGGTGAGCGCATCAAGATTGATGACCGCGTGACCGCGCGCCACGGCCATGCGCACGACCGCCGATCCGATGAACCCTGCCCCGCCCGTGACCAGTATCTTCATGTCCTGAGCGCCTCCGCCGGCCCGCCGCGTCAGACTTCCTGGTCGAAGGCGCCGACTTCGCTGTAGTTCGCCAGTTCGGCCTTGATGGCGGCAAAGATGGCGCTGACATCCTCTTTCGAGGCCAGGCTCTCCACCACCACCACCAGGTTGGGCGTGTTGGAGGAGGCCCGGATCAGCCCCCACGCGCCATCGGCAAAGGTGAAGCGCACGCCATTGACGGTGTTCACATCGACAATCTCGCGGCCCGCCACCTTCGTGCCCTTCGCCTTCTTGTCCTCGAAGCTGGCGATGATCCGGTCCACCACGCCATACTTCACCTCGTCAGTACAGGCCGGCGACATGGTCGGCGAGCCATAGCTGACCGGCAGGGCGCGTTTCAGATCGGCCATCGAGCTGGCGGGATTATTGTCCAGCATGGCGATGACGCAGCGCGCCGCCGTCAGCCCGCAATCATAGCCCTTGCCCACGGGGGGCTGCAGGAAGAAGTGGCCGGACTTCTCGAAACCCGCCAGCGCGCCCAGCTGGTGAGAGCGGCGCTTGATGTAGGAATGGCCGGTCTTGAAGTAATCGGTCTTCGCGCCATTGGCTTTGAGCACCGGATCGGTGGCGTAAAGCCCGGTCGATTTCACATCGACCACGAAAGTCGCGTCCTTGTACTGCGCCGACAGGTCACGCGCGAGCATGAGGCCGACCTTGTCCGCGAAAATCTCGTCGCCCTCATTGTCAACGACACCACAGCGGTCGCCATCGCCATCAAAGGCAAGGCCGACATCGGCCTTGTGTTCGCGCACGGCATCGGCCAGCACGTGCAGCATCTTCATGTCTTCCGGGTTCGGATTATAGCGCGGGAAGGTATGATCGAGCTCGCAGTCCAGCGCGATCACCTCGACGCCCATCGCTTCGAGCGCCTGCGGGGCAAATGCGCCCGCCGTCCCGTTGCCGCAGGCAGCGACGACCTTCAGCTTCCGCCTTGCTTTGAAGCCGCCCACCAGATCGGCGATATAGCGCTCGCGCAGGCCCTCTTCACGGACATAGCCGCCGCCTGCGCGGGGCTTGCCGAGCCCTTCCAGCACGATTGTCTTCAGCCGCCCCATCTCGTCAGGGCCAAAGGTGAGTGGACGCTCCACGCCCATCTTCACGCCCGTCCAGCCGTTGGAATTATGGCTGGCCGTGACCATGGCGACGGCCGGAATATCCAGGTCGAACTGGGCAAAATACGCCATGGGCGACAGCGCCAGACCGATATCGTGAACCGTCACGCCCGCCTGCATCAGGCCGACTTCCAGCGCCTGCTTGACCGACAGCGAATAACTACGGAAATCGTGGCCCGTCACGATACGCGGCGTGATGCCCAGCTCGTGGATCAGCGTGCCCAGCCCCAGCCCCAGCGCCTGCACGCCATAGAGATTGAGTTCCGGGGCCTTGTCTGAGCCCGGATGGCCGAACCACCAGCGCGCATCGTATTCGCGAAAGCCGGTCGGCTTCACCAGCGCCCGAGTCTCGAAATCCCAGCTATTGGGTTTCAGATCGGCACTGGGGCGGTGGGTGTCGGTCATGGCAGGCCTCGTGAGCAGGAAAAGGGGTCTTGCGGGATGCGGCCGCGCGCTAGCTCAGCCCGGCGCGCAGGAGATCGTGGATGTGTAACAGGCCGAGGGGCTTGCGGGTTTCGTCACAGACGAAGACCGACAATATCTTGTGGTCGCCGGCGGTCATCAGGCGCAGCGCATCAGCGGCAAGATCACTGGGCGCCACGCTTTTCGGGTTGGCCGTCATGATGGCCTCCACCGGCAGGCCGGTCAGTTCCGGGCTCATGTGACGGCGCAGATCGCCGTCCGTGATGATGCCCGTGAGCACACCGCCCCTTGTAATGCCCACACAACCGAATCCCTTGGAACTCATCACGATCAGCGCATCCGACATTGGGGTGCCTTCGGCCACCAGCGGCATGTCGGCATGCATCAGATCGCCGGCCTTGAGGAAGGCCGCGCCCAGCGTGCCGCCGGGATGGAAGGTCGCGAAATCGGACGCGGTAAATCCTCGCGCCTCGATCAGGGCCACGGCCAATGCGTCGCCATAGGCCATCATCAGCGTGGTTGAAGTGGTGGGCGCGCGCGTCTCGCCGGCAGCTTCGGGTGCATCAGGCACCAGCAGAAGATGATCGCTTGCCCTTGCCAGCGCGCTCGTTGCGCCTGCGGTCAAGGCGATCAGCGGCACGGCGAAGCGGCGGCAATACGCCGTGAGGTCGCCCAGTTCACGCGTTTCGCCCGATTTGGACAAGGCCAGAACCGCGTCGCTGGAGGTGATCATGCCGAGATCACCATGGCTGGCCTCGGCCGGATGGACGTACTGGGCCGGCGTGCCGGTGGAAGCCAGGGTCGCCGCGATCTTGCGCGCGACATGGCCCGACTTGCCCACGCCTGCGCAGATAAGCCGGCCCTTGAGGGTGGCCAGAAGGCTCACCACGCCGACCGCGCGTTCGTCAAACGCCTCCTCCAGCGCCGCAAGGCCTTCGCGTTCGATACGGGCTGTCCGGCGCATGGCGTCCAGAATACGCGCCGTATCGAGACGGATGGACGGACGGGCAGGACTTGGCGTGTCAGACATGAGGGGAAATTCAATCTCAATGCGCTCGGGACAGGCAACAGTGCGCATCAGGATGCGCCGCAACCGCTCACTTGCGTTGAGGCTTTAGCAGCGCAGATACGCGCTGGCCAGCATCAGAAAGCGTGATTTCCGATATGGCTGGCGACAGATGACAGGAAGCGGTCAAGCGTTTCCTGGGTCTCCGTCTCGATGATGCGGGTCCCGGCGGCGCTGCCCGGCTCGCTCATATAAAACATGCATTCGGTCGTACGCGCGGCCAGTTCCTCGGTGAAGCTGGCTACCAGACGGTCCAGAAGCGCAGCTTCGTCCCCGTTTGCCGGGGTCACAATAGTTCTAATCATTCCCAAAACCCCCCACTCATTGACGGGCGCGGTGCAGCCGCGCCTCTCTAGACATGCGGTTCGGTCGACAGCCCGCACTCCCCCTCGTAAGGTTGTAGTGTGCGCGCTTGCGGCAAATATGCAAGGCCCGAGCCAGTTTCCCCCAGCAAAATCGCGGAACGGGTGTGAGCTTTGTGACAGCGCGCCACCGGGAAGAGTGGCCAAACGCGCATCGCCGCGCTATTGCCCGGTCTCACAGCGCAGATCCGCCCGGAGCCCTTCGATGACACGTCTTGTCCTTACCCGCCACGGTCAGAGCCAGTGGAATCTGGAAAACCGGTTCACCGGCTGGGTTGATGTGGACCTGACCGAGCGCGGCGAGGCGGAGGCCCGCCGGGGCGGTACGCTCATGAAGCAGGCAGGCTTCGCGCCGGATATCGCGTTCACGAGCTATCTGCGCCGCGCCATCCGCACCGCGCATCTGGGTCTTGATACGCTCGACCGGCTTTGGATCCCGGTGATGCCGGACTGGCGGCTCAACGAGCGCCATTACGGCGCGCTGACCGGACTGGACAAGGCCGAGACCGTCGCCGCGCATGGCGAGGATCAGGTACTCGTCTGGCGGCGCTCGTTCGACATTCCGCCGCCGCCCCTGGACCGGGCCGATCCGCGCCATCCCGCGCATGAAGAACGTTATTCGCATCTTGATCCGGCCGTACTGCCCGGAACCGAAAGCCTGAAAGACACGCTTGCGCGCGTGGATGAGTGCTTCCGCGCCCTGGTCGCCCCGCGCCTTCTGGGCGGCGAAAGCGTTCTCATTTCCGCGCACGGCAATTCGCTGCGTGCGCTGGTGAAGATCCTCTTCCAGGTGAGCGATAGCGACATCCTGAAAGTGGAGGTGCCGACCGGCAATCCGCTGCTGATCGAGCTGGACGGCCTCACGCCCCTGGCGGCGCGCTACCTGGACACCGAGCGCGCCGAGGCGCTGCCGCCATGTCCGAAGGGGTAACACACACCGATCTGCGCCTGATGGATGTGGCGCTGGCGCTCGCCTTTTCAGGGCTGGGCACGACCGCGCCGAACCCGTCGGTCGGCTGCGTGATCGCACGGAATGGCCATGTGGTCGCCACGGCGGTCACGGCGCCGGGCGGACGCCCGCATGCCGAGGCGCAGGCGCTTGAGAGCGCCGGGGAAGCCGTACGCGGCGCCGACGTCTATGTGACGCTGGAGCCCTGCTCCCATCATGGCCAGACGCCGCCCTGCGCCGAGGCGCTCATCAGGGCGGGCGTGGCGCGTGTTTTCATCGCGTCCGGCGATCCTGATCCGCGCGTATCGGGCCGGGGCGTGGCGATGCTGCGCGCGGCGGGCATCACCGTGATCGAAGGCGTCCGGCAGGCGGCAGGCGATACGCTCAATGCCGGCTTTTTCACCCGCGTGCGCACCGGCCTGCCGCTCGTCCAGCAGGACCGGCGCCCCAACATCTTCGATGCAGACCTGGTGCCGGGGCCGGAGGAAAGCCTGGACGCCGCAATCGAGCGCCTTGGCCGCGAGGGCAAAACGCGGGTGCGGATCGCGCGTTAGCTCAGCTCAATTTTCCATTTCCCCGGAGCCACTATGGGCTATATTCGGAGGCTGGGCCTTAACGGGACACGTCATGGAATCCAATCAAAATAAAAAGTCTATTTTATCTAAATTTCAATCCGTATGGAGTTTAATTCGCGAAACCGGGACTGCGGTTCAAATTATTAGCATCTTGGGGCTGGCAATTGGCCCAGCTATCGCTGCAGGAATAAGTTCGTGGGCCTACATAGAAGGCGCGCCATGGCCAGTTTTTATTACAATATTTATTACATTAACGCTAGTTACGATTGTATTTTCTCATTATTTATTGTACTTTATTATGCCCAAATTCATTGATCGACAAAAAATCGGCAAAGAAGATATAACTACAGAAATTGATGATGATTGGGGTATTCTAGATTATGAAGCAGAGGGAAATAGGCGAATAGTTAAATCTACAAAAATGGTGCAGGCCGTAGGAAAGGGAATGAATAAAGTAAGAGTTCGAGCTAAATCTGCAACAAGCGCCATAAGCTTCTCCCTGTCTCCGGACAAGAAACTTAAAAAGGCTGCCTTGCTGGCTAACGCTATAGAAGAACATATTGAGGTAATAGATTGTTCCATAATTTACTTCGACGAATCCATACCAATAATAAAAATCTGCTACCATCAGGATATAGCCCGAGCAGAAGAGAGAAAATTGAAATATTTGGTTCAAGTAATGGGCTCTGTTCACATAACATCACTAGGAACTGCTGATATTATTAGAAATTATGCGACAGCATACGAAAGCATCAGAGGAATAAGTAAAACTATAAATATAGCTATAGATAAGGCCGCGCCTCGCATAGTAGAATTCACTGAGAGAGTGGAGTCATTCGGAGAAATGTGTCGAGAAATTAAAGTTATTGCGGAACAGAAACTTAAGGCATAGCCGCACTTGATGGACTAACTTTCACCTAACCCTTGTTCCGCCTGAGCCGTCTCAGGCGCCGCCAGAAGCGTTTGCGTTCCGGGCGGGGCTGGGGCTTCAGGTTGGCGACGAACTGCTCGGTGCAGGCACGCCAGGAGTTCTGCTCGGCAAAGGCGCGGGCGTCCTCGCGGTCAAGCTCCAGCGCCTGCAGGCAGGCCTCGCGCAGGTCGTCGGAGATCACGCCGGCCTTGGAGCCGGGGATGATGTCGCGCGGTCCCGGCGCGATGAAGGCCGCCACCGGCGTTCCGCAGGCCATCGCTTCCAGGATCACCAGCCCGAACGTGTCGGTAAAGCTCGGGAAGACGAACACGTCGGCATCGGCAAAATGGCGCGCCAGCTCCTCGCCGGTCTTGCCACCGGTGAAATGCACGTCCTTGTACTTGCGTTTGAGCTCTTCCAGCTGCGGACCCGGCCCCACCACGACCTTGGAGCCCGGCAGGTCGAGCTTGAGGAAGGCCTCGATATTCTTCTCCACCGCCACACGGCCGACATAGGCGAAGACGGGCTTTGGCAGGTCCTTGTATACCCCGCCATCAATCCCGCGCAGATCGGGGCGGAACTGGTCGGTGTCGACCCCGCGCGACCATGGCACGAGATTGTTGAAGCCGCGCTTGACGAGTCCGGCCCGCATCGTCTCGGTGGCGACCATGATGCCGTTGCCCGCATTGTGGAAGCGGCGCATGAAGGCATAGCCCGCTGCCAGCGGCACGAAGGGAAAGCGCGCGTGCACATACTCGGGAAACTGGGTGTGATAGCTCGTCGTGAAGGGCAGCTTCCACGACAGGCAGATGCGCCGCGCCACATGGCCGAGCGTGCCTTCGGTGGAGATGTGGATCGCTTCCGGCTCGAAGGCGCGGAAACGCGCTTCGAGATCATCGCGCGCACCCAGCGCCAGCTTGATGTCGGGATAGGTCGGCAGGGGAATGGTCTTGAAGCCGAGGCCGGGATGGATGACCTCCACCTCGTGGCCCATGGCCCGGCACTCCTCCACCGTGCGCGAAAGCGTACGCACCACGCCATTGACCTGCGGCTCCCAGGCGTCCGTCACCAGCAGGATGCGCAGCGGCGAAATATCCATGTACACGCCTCTTCAGATCGGCCCGGCCTGCACGCGGGCAGCCCGTTCAAGGGTTCAGAGCCGGTGCTCATAACGCGTTTTTCCCGCCAAGCGAAGGGTAAC
>ERZ869909.394-NODE-394-length-54897-cov-4.980117_pt1 | contig 54897 bp, 52 predicted proteins | sample MGYA00520892_ERZ869909 | MGnify/ENA primary metagenome ERZ869909 (study PRJEB32215, sample SAMEA104723947) | bioreactor metagenome | biome: bioreactor; feature: anaerobic bioreactor; material: water | place: China | collected 2015-03-12 ... | reverse complement strand
CCTTGCAGCAACAGCGGAGCGCCCCGGGCCAGCCCCTCGCGCGTGCCCATCCGGCCCGCGGTGCGGAAGGCATGATCTGAGCTGTCGACCGGGTGGTGTTTGCCATCGGTCAGTGTCACGCCCACGTCAATGACTGCAAACCCGAGTGGCCCGCGTGCCATTGCCTCACGCGCGCCTTCGCCGACGGCGGGGATATGGTTGCGCGGGACCGCACCGCCCTTGACCACCTCATCAAACGCAAAGCCCGTGCCGCGCGGCAGTGGCCCGATGGTCAACACCACATCGGCAAACTGACCTGCTCCCCCGGATTGTTTGCGGTGGCGGTATGTCACCTCGGCGCGGCGCGTGATGGTTTCACGCCAGACAACCTGCGGCGGGCGGTTCTGCACCGTCAGGCCGAAATCGCTTTCCAGCGTGGCCAGTACGCGGCGCAGATGCTGTGGCCCGTGGATCTTCAAAAGCGGCATCCCGGTCTCCTCTTCGCTGGTCTGGGCAAGGAACGGGTCTGTTTCGGTAATGCGCGCCAGTGCCGCCGCCAGGCGCGTCTCGTCGCGCTCGGAGGTTGGTATCAGCACCCGGGCCAGCATCGGCGGCTGTTGTCTGGCCCAGCCGGGGCAAGGCAGGATCGTCGCGGCATCAAGGGGGTGGCCGGCGATCAACTGGTCGGACTTTACGGCCAGCGCAACCGCCCCGGGCTCTGGCGCGCTGATCGCGCCGCCGCCCGGCCGGTGCAGCGCGCCCAGACTGGCTCCTGCAAGCGGGCTGCCCTGCGCGACTCCCGGTGCCAGAATCCGCAGGGCCGTCACCTTGCCCAGATGCTTGCGAAGCTGCGCCTGAAACGCCACCGCCAGCGGCTCGGCGCCGGAATCGGCGGCCAGCCGGGCGCGCAGCACCCCCGGGGCGGGGCATTCATGGCGCAACGCCTTCATCAGCCGGGTCACGCCGTTATTGTGCTCGGCGGCACCCAGAAAGGCCGGCACCAGCACGCTGTCGCGGGTCTCGCGCCCGGCGATGGCATAGAGCGCGTCGCTGGGCGGGGTGCGATCCTCGATCAGCTCCTCCAGCAGCGCATCGTCGAAATCCGACATCTGCTCCAGCAATTCGCCGCGCGCCTCGGCCTCGCGCTCGGCCACCGGGCCGCGGGCGGGCAGTTCCACCAGCGCCGATTGCTGCCCGTCACGGTAGCGCCAGGCGCGTTCCGAGATCAGATCGACGGCACCGATGATGGTTTCGCCGTCGCGCAGCGGGATCTGGCGCAGCACGATGGTATGGTTGCAATAGGCCTGAAGCTCGGAAACGATGTCGCGCACCCGGCCGCGCGCGGTATCCATGCGGTTGATGAACACGAAACACGGCGTGCCGGCGGCTTCGATGGCGCGCAGCCAGGGCGCGCAGAGGATCGCCGCCTCGGGTTCGGGCGGAACACAGAGCACCGCCGCATCCGAGGCCATCAGCGCGCCCTGTGCCTGCGCCGCATATTCGGTGCCGCCCGGCAGATCGAGCGCGCACCAGCGCTCGCCCAGATAGTCAAACCGGGTCAGGCAGAGCGGGTCGAGCATCTCCGCCGCGCTGTTGCCCCCGTCCAGCGCCGCCAGACGCCGGACGAGGGTGGATTTGCCTGATTGTGAAGGCCCCAGAACCGTGAAGCATCGCATGATCGCCCCTCCCGTGGCTTTGCGCCGGGCCAGTGCCGGCGGGGCGCCATCCATGCGGGCCCAGTGGCGCAGTCGGGATGCAATCTTGGCGCAGCACGGCTGCAATCCGGGGCAGGCGGCGCCTGCATGGCCCATGATCACCCCTGCGGGGCGATGCGTCAATCATGCTGTGGGGCCGGGGTCAGCCCAGCCGGGCTAGCCGCGCCATCAATTCGCCGATCTGGTCGCAATCGGCATTGGCGAAGGCGATGCGCATTTCCTGCGCCCCTTCCGGCGCGCTGTCGGGCCGGAACATCGTGCCCGGCAGCAGCAACACCCCGGCCTCGCGCAGCAGCCGCCGCGCCACCGCCGGCGCCGGGGCGTCGAACGGGTGGCGGGCATAGGCGAAATAGGCGCCGCAGCCCATCAGTTGCCAACCATCGAGCGCCCTGAACCCCTCGATCATCGCCGCACGGCGGCGCAGGATCTCGGCGCGCTCGCCGGCCAGCCAGTCGCCCAGGTTTTCCAGCCCCCAGAGCGCCGCCATCTGCCCCGGCCCAGAAACGCAGATGGTCACGGTATCAAGGAATTTCTCGATCTCGGCGAGCCGCGCCTGACCGGCGATGATGGCCCCCACGCGATGCCCGGTTAGCCGATAGGCCTTTGAAAAGGAATAAAGATGGATCAGCACATCTTCCCAGTCGGAGCGGGTGAACAGCCCGTGCGGCGGGCCGTCGAGGGTGTGGAAATCGCGGTAGGTCTCATCGACGATCAGCGCCAGCCCGTGGCGTGCGGCCAGATCGGCGAAGGCATCCATCAGCGCCGGCGGATATTCCACCCCGCCGGGGTTGTTGGGCGTCACCAGAACGATGGCCCGGCTGCGGCTGGTGATGCGCGCCGCCGCCGCCGCCGGATCGGGCAGCAGATCCGGGCCGGTCGGTAGCGGCACGGTGGTGATGCCCTGCATGCTCAGCCACATATGGTGGTTGAAATACCACGGCATTGGCAGGATCACCTCGTCGCCCGGGCCGGCCAGCGTGGCGATGGCGGCGCAGAAGGCCTGATTGCAGCCCGAGGTGATGGCCACCTGTTCGGCCGCGACTGGCGCGCCGTAATGCGCCGCGCTGCGTTCGGCCAGCGCCGCGCGCAGCTCCGGGTTTCCCAGCACCGCGTTGTAGAGATGCACCGAGGGGTCGTCCTCGATGGCGCGGGCCATGGCGGCACGCATCGGCGCGGGTGGCGGATCGACGGGGGCTGCCTGGCTGAGGTTCAGAAGCGGCAGGCCCGGCGGCAGGGTGGTTTCGGCCAGCCAGCGGCGGGCCTCCATCACCGGCGGGTTGAAGGTGGCGGCAAGCGCGGGATTGAGCGGCAGGGGCATGGATGGTCCGGTGGTTATGCTTTGCGCCACCCTGCCGCAAGCCGGGGCGGGCGGCAATCGGCTTTTGCGGACCGGGCAGAACGGGCCGGCGGCTTGCCAAGCCGGGCGTTCTGGCCCATGCAGGCGGCTGCCCTTGCCGCCCCAGACTTGGAGTTCTGCCCGTGACCCCTGCCGCCCGACAGGCCGCCGCCATCGCCATTCTGGACCAGCATTTGGCCGGTCAACCGGCCGAGGCCGCGCTGACGCAATGGGCCCGGGCCAGCCGTTTCGCCGGCTCCGGCGACCGCGAGGCGGTGCGCGACTGGGTGTTTCGCGCCCTGCGCCAGCGGCGTTCGGCACATGCGCTGGGCGGGGCGGGCTCGGCGAGCGGGCGCAAGCTGCTCCTGGGCCTGCACCGCACCGATGGTGCCGCGCCGCAGGGCTGGGACGGGGCGCGCCACAACCCGGCGCCGCTCGACGCCACCGAGGCCGCGCTTTTCTCCGATGCGCTGCCGGATCTGTCGCGCGGCGAGGCGCTCGATTGCCCCGACTGGCTGCTGGCGCAGTTCGACGCCGCGCTGGGCGAGCGCGCCGACGCCGTTTTGCGGCTTCTGCGCGAGCGGGCGCCGGTGTTTCTGCGGGTCAATGCCGCGCGGGCCGGGCGCGCGGCGGTGCAGGCTGAACTCGCCGCCGAAGGGATCGAGGCTGCGCCGCATCCGCTGGCCCCGCAGGCGCTGGAGGTCATCACCAATCCCCGCCGGCTGCGTCAGAGCGCAGCGCTGGCCGAGGGGCGGGTGGAACTGCAGGATGCCGCTTCGCAAGCCGTGGTGGTGGCATTCGCACGCTGGCTGGCGCCGGGCTCGCGGGTGCTGGATTATTGCGCCGGCGGCGGTGGCAAGGCGCTGGCGCTGGCGGCCGAGGGTTTTGCGGTGAGCGCCCATGATGCCGCCCCGGTGCGGATGCGCGATCTGCCGGCCCGCGCCGCAAGGGCCGGGGCGCGGATCGACCTTCTGGGCGACAAGGCGAGCGGGCAATGGCCGGCAGTGCTGGCCGATGCGCCCTGTTCGGGCTCGGGCAGTTGGCGGCGCGCGCCTGAGGCGAAATGGGCGCTGACCCCGGCGCGGCTGGAGGAACTGGTGCAGATTCAGGCCGGCATCCTTCAGCGCTGCGCCGCGCTGACCCTTCCGGGCGGGGTGCTGGGTTATGCCACCTGCTCGCTCTTCGAGCCCGAGAATGAGGCCCAGATCGCGCGGTTTCTGGCCGCGCATCCGGGCTGGGAGCGGCTGGAGACCCTGCATCTGACGCCGCTTGATGGCGGCGACGGGTTCTTTCTGGCGGTGCTGCGGCGGCGCTGAGCCTTGCCTTAGCGCGGGGTGCGGGGCCGGAAGGGGCGCGCCTCGCCACCCGGCGCGGGGCGCGGTTTGCCCTTGCCGAAGCTGGTGCTCTTGCCCGGACCTTTCGCGGGGCCCTTGCCAGTGCCTTTCGCGCCATCCTTGCCCTTGAAAGCGCCTTTCGCGGGCGCTTTCTTGCCACCGCGCGGCGGGCCATCGAGCCGGGCCGAGGGGTTGCGCAGCGCGGCCGGATCGAAGCGCGGCGCATCGGGTTTTGCCTCCGGTTTGGGTGCGGCCTTGGGTGCGGGCTTGGGGGCCGGTTTCGGCTTGTCCTTGAACGCCGGTTTGGGCGCACTGGCCGGCGCCCCATCGGCGGGGCGGGCGTATTTGGCGGGTTTTCCGCCCGGTTTGCCAGCTGGTTTGCCAGCCGGTTTTCCGGCCGGTTTGGCGAAGCTGGCCTTGGGCCTTGCCGGCGCGCGGCTCTCGCTTTCGGGGCGCGGGGCGCGGGGCGCGGGTTTGGCGTAATCCTGCCGTGGCTCGCGCGGTTCACGGGCCTCGCGGGGGGCACGGGCCGGGCGGTCTTCGCGCGGTTCCCTTGGTGCCGAGCGGGGCGCGGAACGCGGCGCGGGGCGGGCATCGGCGCCGGGTGCCTCGGCGCGGGCCACGGGAATTTCCTGCTCCAGCAGGGCATCAGTGCCGAGCGCGTTGAAGAAACGCTCCTCGCAATCGGCATGCAGCTGCACCAGCGTGCGATCCTCGAAAATGCGGATCGCGCCGATATCGGCCTTGTTGAGATCACCGGCGCGGCACAGCATCGGCAGGATCCAGCGCGGCTCGGCGCGATTGGAGGCACCAACACCCAGGCTGACCCAGAAGCTGCGCTCGAATTCGGTGCGGGCGCGCGGCTTGGGGCCATCGGGGGTGACGGCGGCGATATCCTCGGGCGCCGAACGCGCGGCGAAATACTGCCGCAAGACGCCGGCGGCCAGTTCGCGCGGGGTGAAACGCTCGACCAGCAGGTTGATCATCGAGGCTTCGGTGCTTTCCTCAGGCGCGGTGATCGCGGCATCGGTCAGCAGCCGCTCGGTATCGCGCGCGGCAACTTCGGCGGCGCCCGGGGCGGCGGCCCATTCGACATCCAGCCCGGCCGAGGCCAGGAGCCGCTCGGTGCGCTTGCGCGCGTTGAACGGCACGATCAGCGCACTCACCCCCTTGCGCCCGGCGCGGCCCGTGCGGCCCGAACGGTGCAGCAGCGTTTCGCGGTTCGAGGGCAGATCGGCGTGGATCACCAGCTCCAGCCCCGGCAGGTCGATGCCGCGCGCCGCCACATCGGTCGCCACGCAGACCCGCGCGCGCCCGTCGCGCATGGCCTGCAAGGCACGCGCGCGCTCGTCCTGGGCCAGTTCGCCCGAAAGCGGCACCACCGAGAAGCCACGATTGAGCAGCCGCGCGGTCAAGTGGTTCACCATGGCGCGGGTCTTGCAGAAAATCAGCGTATTGCGCGCCTCATAATAGCGCAGCACATTGACGATGGCATTCTCGCTGTCTTCGGTGGCGACGGTGAGGGCGCGGTAGCTGATGTCGCCATGCGGGCTGCGCTCGGCCTGGGTGGTGACGCGCCGCGCCTCGCGCTGGTAGTTCTGCGCCAGCCGCGCGATGCCCGGCGAAACGGTGGCCGAGAACATCAGGGTGCGGCGCTCCGCCGGTGCGGCATCGAGGATGAATTCCAGATCCTCGCGAAAGCCCAGATCCAGCATCTCGTCGGCTTCATCAAGCACCGCCACGCGCAGTTGCGACAGGTCGAGCGCGCCGCGTTCCAGATGGTCGCGCAGCCGGCCCGGCGTGCCCACGACGATATGCGCGCCACGCTCCAGCGCCCGGCGTTCGGTGCGCGCATCCATGCCGCCGACGCAGGAGGCAATGGCGGCGCGGGCGGGATCGTAAAGCCAGTCCAGTTCGCGGCGCACCTGAAGCGCCAGTTCGCGCGTCGGTGCGATGATCAGCGCCAGCGGGCTGTCGGGCGGGGGGAAGGCCGCGGCCTCGCCCAGCAGATCGGCAGCCATCGCCAGCCCGAAGGCCACCGTTTTGCCCGAGCCGGTCTGCGCCGAGACCAGCAGGTCATGGCCGGCATGGCCGGGCTCCAGAACCGCCGCCTGAACCGGGGTCAGGCTGGCATAGCCCTTGCGGTCGAGGGCCTGCCCGAGGGGAGCGGGCAGCGCGGCGATATCGGCGAGGGGCGTGTTCATGGAGGGGTCCGTTCAAACTGGGGCAGGCGCGGCGGGGCCGCTGAGGTGGCTGAAGGCCAAAGGCGGGCCAATAGCGCCCGGCGCGCCCTCTGTATAGGCATTATCGGCGAGAGTGCCATAAATATGCTGCGGGCGCGAGGGGCGCTGAGGGGTATCGGCGGGGTGCCGGTGGGGGCGACAAACGCACAGCGCCGCGGGCTTGCCCGCGGCGCGCGCTCCTCCACTATGCGGCGGTCCTCCTCAAGCCCGCCGCCGGGATGCCGTTCAATTGGCGGCGATCATCTCGGATTGACGCACGATGACTTCGGCCTGTTTGATGCTGGCGATATCCACCAGCCGGCCCTTGTAAACGGTCGCGCCCTCGCCACGTTCCTTGGCGGCTTCCATCGCGGCGAGGATCTCGCGCGCCTCGGCCACGGCCGTCTCGGAGGGGGTGAAGACCTCGTTGGCCAGCGCCACCTGTTTGGGGTGGATGGCCCATTTGCCGACCATGCCCAGCGTAGCCGAGCGCCGGGCCTGCGCGCGGAACCCCTCGTCATCGGAGAAATCGCCAAACGGGCCATCGACCGGCAGCACGCCATGGGTGCGGCAGGCGGCGACGATGGCGGCCTGCGCCCAGTGCCAGGGATCGGACCAGTATTGCTGGCCCTCGCGCAGCATATAGTAGCTTTCCTGCGTGCCGCCGATGCCGGTGGTCGCCATGCCCATCGAGGCGGCGAAATCGGCGGCGCCGAGGCTCATGGCCTGCAGGCGCGGCGAGGCGGCGGCGATTTCCTCGACATGGGCAATACCGGCGGCGGATTCGATGATCACCTCGAAGCTGATGCGCTTCTTGCGGCCCTTGGCGGCCTCGATGGCGCTGACCAGCGTATCGACGGCATAGACATCAGCCGCGCAGCCCACCTTGGGGATCATGATCTGATCGAGCCGGTCACCGGCCTGTTCCATCAGATCGACGACATCGCGATACCAGAAGGGGGTATCCAGCCCGTTGATGCGCACGCTGAGGTATTTGTTGCCCCAATTCACCTCATGGGTGGCCTTGATGATATTGGCCCGCGCCTGATCCTTGTCCGACGGGGCGACCGAATCTTCGAGGTCGAGGTTGATGACATCTGCGCCCGAGGCGGCCATCTTCTCGAACAGCGCCACGCGCGAGCCCGGGCCGAACAGCTGGCAGCGGTTGGGGCGGGCAGGGGGGCTGGGCTGAATTCGAAAGGACATGCAGGGCCTTTGGCAAGGAAGTTGCGCGGGTTCCGGGGTGTTTGTTATTATCTTGCGCGAGGCTGTGCAAGAGGCATTCTGCACCTGCACGGGCGATCATTCGGCATTGCGGCATGGCCTTGGAAAGAAAATGCGGCGATCCCGGCGAATGATCGAATGATCTTGCATCTGTGCAGCAACTCGGGACAAAGAAACCGAGATTCTGCCTGTAACTTTCGGGCATTCTGCGAATCAAACCACAACCGATTGCAGATTTCGGAGCCGGCACCATGATCGAGACCCCCTATCTTCTGTTTCTTGGCGATGCACCCGACCAGCTGGCCGCGAAAGTGGCGCAGGGTATCAAGGACTGGCGCCCCGAATATGCGAAGGGCCAGCTGCGGCTTGAGGGCTGCAAGGCCGATATGGGCCTGCCCGACATGACGCTGGCCGAGGCCAAGGCCGCCGGCGTCAAGACCGTGGTGATCGGCGTCGCCAATCGCGGCGGGGTGATCAGCCAGAGCTGGAAGAAGGTGCTGGTGCAGGCGCTGGAAGAAGGGTTCGACCTGGCCTCGGGGCTGCACAACCTGCTGCGCGACGAGGCTGATCTGGCCGCCGTCGCTGCTGCCACCGGGCGCAAGCTGCATGATGTGCGCGTGCCCTCGGTGCAGTATCCGATCGCCAATGGCGTGAAGCGCACCGGCAAGCGGATGCTGGCGGTGGGCACCGATTGTTCGGCCGGCAAGATGTATACCGCGCTTTGCATGGAGCGCGAGATGCGCGAACGCGGCATGAAGGCGAGCTTCCGCGCCACCGGCCAGACCGGCATCCTGATCACCGGCGACGGCGTGCCGCTGGATGCGGTGATCGCCGATTTCATGGCCGGTTCCATCGAATGGCTGACGCCCGACAATGACGCCGACCACTGGGATCTGATCGAGGGGCAGGGGAGCCTGTTTCACGTCAGCTATTCGGGCGTCACGCTGGCGCTGATCCATGGCGGCCAGCCCGATGCGCTGGTGATCTGCCACGAGCCGACGCGCGAGCATATGCGCGGCCTGCCGGGCTACAAGCTGCCCTCGATCGAGGCGGTGCGCGACATGGCGCTGGCGCTGGCGCGGGTGGCCAACCCCGATTGCGTGGTGGTGGGCGTGTCGATCAATACCCAGAACATGGATGACGCGACGGCGCGGGCGTATCTGGCCGAGGTCGAGGCACGCCTGGGCCTGCCCGCCACCGATCCGTTCCGCTACGGCGCGGGCAAGCTGGTGGATGCGCTGGCGGCGGTCTGAGGCCGGCGCCTGGTTAGCCCGGGGCAGGGGGCTGTCGGCCCCCTCTGGGCTGCGCCCATTCACCCCCGAGGATATTTGCTGCACAAAGACGGCTGTAGAAGGAAGGCAGGGAGTCAGGCATGATTTCGGTGAAGGCAGAGCGTTTCCGTCTGGCGGAGGTTTTTACCATCGCGCGCGGCTCGCGCACCGAGGCGCAGGTGCTGACGGTGGAACTGGCGCGCGGCGGGCATCGCGGCTGGGGCGAATGTGTGCCCTATGCGCGCTATGGCGAGACGCTGGAAAGCGTGACAGCCCAGATCGAGGGGCTGGCGGGCGATATCTCGCGCGCCGATCTGCAACAGGCGCTGCCGGCGGGTGCGGCGCGCAATGCGGTGGATTGCGCGCTGTGGGATCTGGAGGCCAAGGCCGCCGGGCGGCGGGTCTGGGAACTGGCCGGGCTGCAAGCGCCGGGGCCGGAGATCACCGCCTTCACGCTGTCGCTGGATACGCCCGAAAACATGCGCGCGGCGGCCGCGCGCAATGCCCATCGCCCGCTGCTGAAGATCAAGCTTGGCACCCCCGAGGACATGCCGCGCCTTGAGGCCGTGCGCGCCGGCGCGCCGGCGGCGCGCATCATCGTCGATGCCAACGAGGGATGGTCGGCCGAGGTCTATGCCGATCTGGCGCCGCATCTGCTGCGCCTGGGGGTGGAGATGGTGGAGCAGCCCCTGCCGGCCGGGGCCGATGAGATGCTGGCCGAGATTGCCCGCCCGCTGCCGGTCTGCGCCGATGAAAGCTGCCATGACCGCGCCAGCCTGCCGGGGCTCAAGGGCAAATACGACATGGTCAACATCAAGCTCGACAAGACCGGCGGGTTGACCGAGGCGCTGGCGTTGAAGGCGGCGGCGCAGGCAGCGGGATATCAGGTGATGGTCGGCTGCATGGTGGGCTCGTCGCTGGCCATGGCGCCGGCGGTGCTGGTGGCGCAGGGCGTGGCGGTGACCGATCTTGACGGGCCGCTGCTGTTGGCTGAAGACCGGGACAACGCATTGCAATTCGACGCGCAGGGCGTGCATCCGCCGCTGGCCGCGCTCTGGGGATAGGAGAGGCTCATGACCCGCATCGTTTACGTCAATGGCGAATATCTGCCCGAGGATCAGGCAAAGGTGTCGATCTTCGACCGCGCCTTCCTGATGGCCGACGGGGTTTATGAGGTGACCTCGGTTCTGGGTGGCAAGCTGATCGATTTCGGCGGCCATCTGAAGCGGTTGCAGCGCTCGCTCGATGAACTGGACATCCGCAATCCGCTGGGCGAGGACGAATGGCTGGCGATCCACCGCCGGCTGGTCGCCGAGAACGGCATCGACGAGGGGCTGGTCTATCTGCAGGTGACGCGCGGCGCGCCGGGGGATCGCGATTTCGTCTTCCCCGACCCCGAAACCTGCACGCCGACGGTGGTGCTGTTCACCCAGAACAAGCCGGGCCTGGCCGACAGCGCGCAGGCGAAAACCGGCTTGAAGGTGATTTCCATCGACGACATCCGCTGGGGCCGGCGCGACATCAAGACGGTGCAGCTGCTTTACCCCTCGATGGGCAAGATGATGGCCAAGAAGGCCGGTGCCGATGACGCCTGGCTGGTCGAGGACGGTGCGGTGACCGAGGGCACCTCGAACAACGCCTATATCGTCAAGGGCGGGCGCATCATCACTCGCCAGCTCTCCAATGACATCCTGCACGGCATCACCCGCGCCGCCGTGCTGCGTTTCGCCCGCGAGGCGCAGATGGAGGTCGAGGAACGCGCCTTCACCATCGCCGAGGCGCAGGAGGCCGATGAGGCCTTCATCACCTCGGCTTCGGCCTTCGTGCTGCCGGTGGTGGAGATCGACGGTGTGGCGCTGGGCGATGGCCGGCCGGGCAAGGTGGCCATGCGCCTGCGCGAGATCTATCTGGATGAAAGTCGCAAGGCGGCGGTCTGAGCGTTGCGAAAAGGGGCGGCATTGACCGCCCCTTTTTTTCGGTCAAGCACAGGTCTGCGTGCCGTCATCAGGCATCTGCATAATTGTCATAGGCGGTGATGGTCACCTGAACCGCACCAGCGGGCAGGGTATCGATCCCCTCCAGAACGGTTATCGTGCGCCCGTCCACAAGAACGCGCACCTCGCCCGCTTCGGCATCTTCCTCGAAGGTGACCACGGGGTCCGCCACCGGGGCAAAGCTGGGGCTGGCGTAGAGGATATTCAGTTCGATCGTCTCGCCCGGTTCCAGATCGGTGATCTGCACCGGCGCCCAGTCGCGCGGATCGTCTTCCCTGATGGTCAGCGACACCTGGAATGTATCCATGCCCTCGCCACCCGTCACCACCGTGCCCGAGGTGCCCACATAGGTCTGAAGCAGATCATCCCCCTCGCCGCCGTCCAGGATGCCACTGCCGTTCAGGGTATCATTGCCCTCGCCGCCAAGCAGCGTGCCGTGCCCTTGCAGGTAGTCATCCCCGGCGCCGCCGTCCAGCAGCCCGTTGCCCACCAGGTGGTCATTGCCGCTGCCCCCCAGCACGGTTCCGTCCACACGCCGGATATCCAGATCCGACGATGCCTCGCGCGCATCAATATGTACGTCCGCAGCATAGACTTCGAACCGTTCGATGCCGGTAAAGGTCAGCCGGTTCTCACCCACCGTGGCCTCACCCGCGCCGCCGGTGCCGATCACCATCTCCATGCCGGGTTCCACCCCGGAAAGCACCAGAAGATCGCCGTTCACTTCGCCGTCGTCGCCGCCATCGACATGGCTGTTCGGGCCAAAGCCTTCAAGCCAGATCTCATCATCACCGGCGCCGCCGTGCACCGTGTGGCTGCCCATGCCCAGCATGATCTGGTCATAGCCCGCGCCGCTTTCGATAAACACATCCCGGTCGATGTCATCAAAGAAGAACACATTGCCGCCCGGTCCCAGCGCGAACCGCTCAAATCCGCTCAGGGTGACGCCGCGGTCACCTTCATAGGTAACTGCGACGATGTTTCCATCGCCTTGATGGAGCAGGTGCAGGCCCTCGGTCACGCGGGTGGCGTCGAACAGATCTCCCTCTTCCTCGCCGCCATCGCCGCCGTCGAAATGGCTCATGTCGAGGATGAAGTCATTACCGACGAAGTGCGAGCGGTCCTCGAAATCGTCAGTGAGGATCAGAACATCATCGCCCTCGCCGCCAAGCAGCGTGTTGATGCCCGCGCCGCCATCGAGCGTGTCATTGCCCGCGCCGCCAATCAGCAGGTCATCTCCGCGCCCACCGTGCAGCACATCGTCGCCGGCACCACCGATCAGCGTATTCGTGCCGCCCGCCCGGGCATCAAGCGTATCATTGCCGTCGAGGCCCTCTATCAGGTCATCACCGAGGCCGCCGATCAGCAGGTCATCGCCATTGGTGCCGACCAGATGCTCCCCGTCGGGCGGGTCGGTCTCGTCGGGTTCATCGGGGCCGGGGTCGGAGAAAAGCGCCGCAGAGGCAGCAAGGCCCATGAGCAGCATGAGCACGAACGCAAAGGGAGTCATGATCAATCATGTGCTTGGAAATAGGGTGCGAATGCCCGCACAGGTTGACTGCAGCCGCAACGCGGATCAACCGAATTGTGAACTGATCAAGGAAAAAATGTGGCGCAATTGCGGCAGTTTGACAGGCAATGCGCTACACGGAGCGGCATTGTTTCCAGCCTGGCGTCAATCGCGCTTGCCGACATTCTCGGCAAAGGATTTCTCGAAGGCCGCCTGCTGCTCGGGGCTGGCTTCGCGCTGATGGCGGGACTGCCATTCGTCGTAGGGCATGCCATAGACGATCTCGCGCGCCTGCGCCTTGTCGAGCGTCAGGCCCTCGGCGGCGGCGGCTTCCTGATACCAGCGGCTCAGGCAGTTGCGGCAAAAGCCCGCCAGATTCATCATGTCGATATTCTGGGCATCGGGGCGGTCCTGCATCAGATGCTGCAACAGCCGGCGAAAGGCGGCGGCCTCGATGCGGGTGCGGGTGGCGTCATCCATCGGCATTCTCCTTGCGGCTGTGTCCCAGAACTGGCCCGTGGCGCCGCCACGGTCAAGGGTGCTGGACCGGTCGCCAGGCTTGGTGGCGCTAACATTTTTCCTGCCTGTGCAGTTGCCGTTGCTTCATAATTGCGCGATAGAAGGAAGCGACCGATGAAAGAAGGGATGCCATGAGACGCAATCGCAACGTCAAGATCGTCGCCACGCTGGGCCCGGCGTCTTCCGATCATGCGACGATCCGCGCCCTGTTCGAGGCCGGGGCCGATGTGTTCCGCCTCAACATGAGCCATGGCAGCCATGACGAGATCCGCGCCCGCCATGCGCTGGTGCGCCAGGTCGAGGCCGAAACCGGTCGGCCGATCGCCATTCTGGCCGATCTGCAAGGGCCGAAGCTGCGGGTCGGCACCTTTGGCACCGGCCCGGTGGAACTGACCGAGGGCGATGCCTTCCGCCTCGATCTGGATCAGACGCCGGGCGACGCCTCGCGCGTGCAGCTGCCACATCCCGAGATCTTCGCGGCGCTGGAGCCGGGTGCCTCGCTGCTGGTCAATGACGGCAAGATCCGTCTGCGGGTGCGCGATTGCGGCGCCGATTTCGCCGATTGCAGCGTCGAGGTCGGCGGCGTCATCTCGGATCGCAAGGGGGTCAATGTGCCCGATGTGGTGCTGCCGCTGGCGGCGCTGTCCGAAAAGGACCGCCGCGATCTGGAGTTCGTCTGCGATCTGGGCGTCGATTGGCTGGCGTTGAGCTTCGTGCAGCGCGCCGCTGACGTTGAAGAGGCCCGCGCCCTGGCCCGTGGTCGCGCCGCGATCCTCGCCAAGATCGAAAAGCCCGCCGCGGTGAAGGCCGCCGACGAGATCCTCGCCGCCTCGGACGGGATCATGGTGGCGCGCGGCGATCTGGGGGTGGAACTGCCGGTGCAGGCGGTGCCGCCGATCCAGAAGCGGCTGGTGCGCAAGGCGCGCGCCGCCGCCAAGCCGGTGATCGTCGCCACCCAGATGCTGGAATCGATGATCGAAAGCCCGATGCCGACCCGCGCCGAGGTCTCGGACGTGGCCACCGCGATCTACGAAGGCGCCGATGCGGTGATGCTCTCGGCCGAATCCGCCGCCGGCGCCTATCCGGTCGAGGCGGTGCGCACCATGGACAATGTCGCCATCTCGGTCGAAAGCGACCCCACCTGGCGCGAGATCATCATGGCTTCGCGCAAGGTGGCGCATCATACCGTCGCCGATGGTATCGTCGCCGCCGCCCGCGAGATCGCCGAGACCACCGATATCAAGGCCATCTGCTGTTTCACCGAATCGGGCTCGACGGCCGGCAAGGTGGCGCGCGAGCGCCCGCAGGTGCCGATCATCGCGCTGAGCACCGAAATGACCACCCTGCGCCGGCTGTGCCTGACCTGGGGCACGCATTGTGTCATGTCGGGCTCGATCGACCGGTTCAAATCGGCGGTGGTGAGCGCGGCGCGCGCGGCGCTCGAATACGGCTTCGCCACCGAGACCGATCAGATCGTGGTCACCGCCGGCGTGCCCTTCAACGTGCCGGGCACCACCAATATCCTGCGCGTGGCGCCCTGCGACGAACGCTTGATTTACCGGGCCGAGGCTGAATAATCGGCCCCGGCCCCCGCTGCGGGGTTTTCCCGGCGGGGGCGGGTTGCGATGGATCTGGATATCCTGCTGATACTGGGGCTGGGCTTCGTGCCGCTGGCCTTCGTGGCCTTCGTCGCGGCCTGGGCCGACCGCCGGCGTCCCTGGGCGGGGCTGATCCTGCTGTGCATGGCGCTGGCGATGATGGGCTGGGCGCAGTTCAGCCATCCGGGCGGCGGTTACGATCCGCGCGAACTGCCGGAACTGGCGCTGGAGGTCGTGGCGCGTTTTCTGCGCTGAAAGCCCGCGCTTGACCCTTGCCTTGGCCGCCGAGCCAGCCTATAGAGCGCGCTCCAAACCCGCGTGGCCGGCCAATGTGGCATGCCGAGTCGCGCGTCAGAACCGCTCAGACAAGAGGAGACGGAAATGCCCAAGATGAAGACCAAGTCGAGCGCCAAGAAGCGCTTCAAGGTCACTGCCACCGGCAAGATCAAATCGGCGCAGGCCGGCAAACGGCACGGCATGATCAAACGGACGACGAAATTCATCCGCGATGCGCGCGGCACCACGGTGCTCAGCGACGCGGATACGAAGATCATCAAGTCCTACATGCCCTACGCCCGCTGAGGAGATCTGACACATGGCACGCGTCAAGTCCGGGAAAGTCACCCACGCCCGTCACCGCAAGGTCATCAAGGCCGCGTCGGGTTATTATGGCCAGCGTTCGCGCAACTTCCGCACCGCCACCCAGGCGGTCGACAAGGCCAACCAATACGCCACCCGCGACCGCAAGGTCCGCAAGCGCAATTTCCGCGCCCTGTGGATCCAGCGGATCAACGCGGCAGTGCGCGCCATCGACCCCACGCTGACCTATTCGCGCTTCATCAACGCGCTCAGCGTCGCCGGGATCGAGGTGGACCGCAAGGTGCTGGCCGATCTCGCGGTGCATGAGCCCGAGGCCTTTGGCCAGATCGTCGAAAAAGCCCGCGCCGCCACTGCCTGAGCAGGGCAGAGCGCCGGAATGAAAAGGCCGCCCCCGGGGCGGCCTTTTGCTTTGGCGGGGGCTGTTTCAGCGCCGCAGCCGGCGCTCGATCTGGCGGCGTTCCCAGTCGCGGCCAAAGAGGTTGACCACCTCATAGACCGACAGGCCGTGGAACAGCACCCCCAGCCCCCAGCCCAGCGCCGGGAACACCACCCAGAGGAAACCGGGCGAGACCCACAGGTTGAGCGCCGCCAGCCCCAGGATGATCACCACATACTGGATGAGATGCACATAGAAGCCCTGAAGATCGCGGACATATTCCATGGCCTCGCGTTCCTCGGTGGAGAGCGGTTGAGTGGATGCGGGGGAGGGGGTATCGGCAGGCATCGGCTGATCCTTTCGCAGGAGGGTGAAATCGACCTCCAAAACAGCGGCGATGCATTTCAACGTCTCGGCACTGGCCGGGGCGCCGCGCTCAAGGCGCTGGATGGTGCGGATGCTCACCCCCGACATCTCGGCGAGCTGGGCCTGTGACAGGCCTCGTTCCAGGCGGATCTTGCGAATGAGCATCGACATGGCATCGTTCCTGTTTCAGAGGCCCCCTGCCTAGCGCAGATCAGCTGGCCTGCGTGACGACAGCAGCCTGACAGCAGCCTGACAGTCGGGCGACGACTCTCCGTCAGCCATGCGACAGGCTGCGCGCCGGCTGTCTAGCGCAGCGTGGCGATCGGCCCCTCGGTGCGGCCCTGCACGAATTGCGCCAGCACCGGATCGTCGCTTTCCAGCGCTTGCGCCGCGCTGCCCTGCCAGTAGAGCCGCCCCTCATAGAGCATCGCCACCCGGTCGGCGACATCGCGCAGGGTGCGCATGTCATGGGTAATGGTGATGGCGGTGGCGCCCATCTCGGTGACGATTTCGCGGATCAGGGCGTTGATCACCGCCGCCATGATCGGATCGAGCCCGGCAGTGGGCTCGTCGAAGAACAGCACCGGCGGATCGCCGGCAATGGCGCGCGCCAGGCCCACGCGCTTTTGCATGCCGCCCGAAAGCTCGGCCGGGTAAAGATCGCCTACCACCGCCCCCAGCCCGACCCGTGCCAGTTTTTCGGTGGCCAGCGCCCGGGCCTCGGTCTTGCTGAGCCTTGCCGGGCCGCGCAGCAGCCGGAAGGTGATGTTCTGCCAGACGGGCAGCGAGTCAAACAGCGCCCCGCCCTGAAACAGCATGCCGATATGCGCCGCCAGATCCTGCGGCGCGGGGTTCTCCAGCCCGGCGATGCGCACGGTTCCCTGATCGGCGCGCTCCAGCCCCAGCAGGCATTTCAGCAGCACCGATTTGCCGGTGCCTGACCCGCCGATCACCACCAGGCTCTCGCCACGCGCCACCTCGAAGCTGACGCCCTTGAGCACCGCGTTGCGGCCGAAGGATTTGTGCAGATCGCTTGCCTGGATCATCCCGAGAAGAACGCCTCTGTCAGCAGGTAATTGGCCGAAAGGATCAGCACCGAGGCCAGGACCACCGCCGATTTGGTGGCCTCGCCGACGCCCTGCGCGCCGCGCCCGCTGTGCATGCCGAAGAAGCAGCCCGACAGCGCCACCAGAAAGCCGAAGGCCGCGCCCTTCACCAGCCCCGAGGCGACATCCCAGAATTCAAGGAAATCCAGCGTATTGTGCAGATAGGTCGGGCCGTCGAACCCCAGCCGCGTGACGCCCACCGCATAGCCGCCCAGAATGCCCACCGCATCGCCCACCGCCACCAGCACCGGCATGGCCAGCGTGGCGGCCAGTAGCCGCGGCGCCACCAGATATTTCATCGGATCGGTGGCCAGCGTGCGCAGCGCGTCGATCTGTTCGGAAACCTTCATCGTGCCCAGTTCGGCCGCGATCGACGAGGCCACCCGCGCCGCCACCATCAACCCACCCAGCACCGGGCCCAGTTCGCGCACCATGCCGATGGCGGTGATCGAGGGCACGGCAAACTCGGCCGAGAACCGCGCCGAGCCGGCATAGATCTGCAAGGCCAGCGCGCCGCCGGTAAAAAGCGCCGTCAGCCCCACCACCGGCAGCGACAGCCAGCCGATCTGCACCAGCTGCGCCGCCAGTTCGCGCCCGTAGAAGGGCGGGCGCAGCAGATGGCTGATGGCCAGCGCGGCAAAGGCCACAAAGCGCCCGATCCCGCCCATGAGCGATGCGAAGTTGCGCCCGGTGGCGCCCAGCAGGCCGATGACCGCGCTCATTGCCCATGCCCCCGGTAGCGGCGCTTGTAGCGGCCGCCCAATGCGGTGAGGATTTCATAGCCGATGGTGCCGGCCGCCGTTGCCAGATCGTCGATGCCCTGATGCGGGCCGATCAGATCGAGCGTTTCGGGCAGTTCCGGCAGATCGGTCACATCGACGGTCAGCAGGTCCATCGACACCCTGCCCACCACCGGGCAGGGCGTATCGCCGGCCCAAAGCACGGCGCGGTTTGACAGGCTGCGCAGGATGCCATCGGCATAACCGGCGGCGACGGTGGCGATGCGCGAGGGGCGCGCGGCGATCCAGGTGCAGTTATAGCCCACCGACTCGCCGGCCGCCGTTTCGCGGCACTGGATCACCGGCAGCGCCAGTTGCGCCACCGGATAGGCCTCGGCGAAGGGCGCGCCGCCATAAAGCCCGATCCCGGGCCGCGTGAGGTCGAAATGATAGCCCGGCCCCAGCAGGATGCCGCCGGTCGCCGCCAGCGAGCGCGCCACGCCGCACCCCTCGGTCATGGCGGCGAATTCCTCGCGTTGCTGGGTGTTGAGCAGGTGGTCGGGTTCATCGGCGCAGGCCAGATGCGACATGATCAGCTTCGGCCCGGCGGCCAGCGCCAGATCGCGCACCGCCGCCCATTCGCGCGGCTTCATGCCCAGCCGGTTCATGCCGCTGTCAAGCTGCACGCCGAAAGGATGGCCGGGCAGGCTTTCCAGATGCCGGGCCAGTTGTTCGGCGGAATTGATCAGCGGGATCAGATCGAGGTTGCGGATGAGTTGCGCATCGCCCGCCATATGCCCGGAATAGACATGGATCGCCGGCCCGTTGCCAAGCGCCTGCCGGATCGCGCCGGCCTCTTCGGCGAGCGCCACGAAGAAGCTGCGCGCGCCGGCCTGCGCCAGCCGCCGCGCCACCGGCGCCGCCCCCAGCCCATAGGCATCGGCCTTGATCGTGGCGCCGGTCTCGGCGCGGGCCATGCGGCCCAGGCGCTGCCAGTTGGCGGCGATGGCGTCGAGATCGATGGTCAGGCGTGCGGCTCCCATGGGCTGTCATTGCCCGCTGCCCGGCGGCCAAGTCAAGGCGGAAAGCGCCGCGCCGCAGCGCCGGCTGTCTCGGGTGGCCGAAGTGCATCGCCCTGTGTCGCTGTGCGGGGTTTTCGCTCTTGTGCAGCTTTAACCGGGGGTTCACCGCGATATGGCCGCATCGGACCCAAAAATGCCGCATTTCGGCGACATATTTTCCTGCCCGATTGAACGCTGCGCGACCGGGAGCCGACGTATCTGTAATCAGTTGCAGGAGTAAAGCCATGTCCATCGCCGCCCAGACCGCCTCCGCCTATGCCAAGCCCCTCCCGCCCAAGGCCCTGCGCCACGAGCGCGCCGCGCCGGTGCCGCAGGAACGCCCCTCGCTGCCGCCCGTGCAGCCGCGTTTCGCCGATTGGGCGATGATCTGACAAAAGGCCTCATGGCCGCCATTGCCCAAAATCGCCCCTTGCGCGCCTGATCGCCGGCGCGCCTGCCCGCCGATAGGCCCGCCCGTCACCCCGGCGCTGCTTGCCTTTCCGGGGGAAGCCGTTAGTTTTCCGCAAAACAACACGGATTTCCCATGCAGCAGCTTTCCCTCGGTGCCTCGGGCCTGATTGTCTCGGAATTTTGCCTCGGCACCATGACCTGGGGCAACCAGACCCCGCAAGACGACGCCCATCGCCAGATCGACATGGCGCTGGATGCCGGGGTGAATTTCCTCGATGCCGCGGAAATGTATCCGGTCAACCCGGTCAGCGCCGCCACCATGGGCCGCACCGAAGAGGTGATCGGCAACTGGATCGCGGCGCGCGGCCAGCGTGAGCGGCTGGTGATCGCTACCAAGGTCACTGGCCAGGGCAGCGTGGTGATCGAGGGCGGTGCGCCCGATATCACGCCGGCCCGGCTGCGCAGCGCGCTGGAGGGCTCGCTCAGGCGGCTCCAGACCGAAGTGATCGACCTTTACCAGCTGCACTGGCCCAACCGCGGCTCCTATCATTTCCGCAAGAGCTGGACCTATGCGCCGCCACCGGCCAGCGCGCGCGCGGCGATCCGCCAGAATATGCTCGATGTGCTGCTGGAGGCGCAGAAACTGGTCGATGAGGGCAAGATCCGCGCCTTCGGCCTGTCGAACGAAAGCGCCTGGGGCATGGCGCAATGGCTTGCGCTGGCCGAGGCCAATGGCCTGCCGCGCCCGGCCTCGGTGCAGAACGAATATTCGCTGCTGTGCCGGCTGTTCGATACCGACATGGCCGAGCTTTGTTCGCTGGAGGATGTGCCGCTACTGGCGTTTTCGCCGCTGGCGGCGGGGCTTCTGACCGGCAAATACGCTGGCGATGTGATCCCCGAGGGATCGCGCCGCGCGGTTGGGGCCGCCGATCTGGGCGGGCGCGTGACGCCGCGGGTCTTCGACGCGGTCGCGGCCTATCTGGGGCTGGCGCTGGAATGGCAGCTCGATCCGGTGCAGATGGCGATAGCCTGGTGCCGCGCGCGGCCGGCGCCGGTCATTCCGATCCTCGGCGCGACGACCAGCGAGCAACTGGCGCAGGCGCTGCCGGCGGCCGGGTTGCGGCTCGATGGCGAATTGCTCGAGGCCATCGACCTGCTGCACCGCGCCCATCCCAAACCCTATTGAGACTGCTCATGTTCAGCCGGGCGATGTTCGGGCGGCGTTTCTCGGTGCTCGTGCTGTTCATGGGCCTATGGGCGCTGGCGGCCTGCCTGCCCGGTGGCCCCGAGGAGGGTATCGCCGAGCGCCCGTTGCCGCCGCCGGCGGAAAGTGCCGAGGCGGTGCCTGAAGCCAGTAGCGAGCCAGAACCGGAACCGGAACCTGCGCCGCAGCCGCTCGTTATCGATCCTCCCGCTCCGCCGCCGCTGCCGCCGGCACTGGCCGCACAGGCGCGCCAATGTGCGGCGCAGGGCGGGCAATTGTCACCGCGGGGCGAGGGGCTGTTCAGCTGTCTGCGCCAGACCCGCGATGGCGGGCGCCAATGCCGGCGTGCCGGCGATTGCGAGGGGCATTGCCTGGCGCGATCAAGCACCTGCGCGCCCTTTACGCCGCTTCCGGGTTGTCATGATGTGTTTGGCCAGGACGGCCGGCGCACCACGCTCTGTCTGGATTGAAACGCGCGGCCGGCGGCCCGGTCACATGCGCGGCACCACCGGTCCGGGCGCCGGTTTGCGGCGGAAGGCCGAGGGGGTCAGCCCGGCGGTTTTCTGGAAGGCGCGGGTGAAATAGCCGGCCGAATTGAAGCCAAGCTGCTGCGCGACATCCTTGATCGGAATGCGGGTCTCGCTGAGCAGGCGCCGGGCTTCGAACAGGATGCGGTCCTCCAGCAGCATATGCGCGCTTTTCCCGCAGGTGGCGCGGCAGGCGCGGGTCAGATGCGTCGGCGTCACGCCCAAAGCCTCGGCATATTCGCCGACCGCCATGCCCGAGCGGAAATCGCGCTCCAGCAGGGCGGCATAGCGCGCCACCAGCCGCTGCGCCGCGACCGGGCGGCCGGGCAGCACATCGAGGCTGGCCTCGCGCTCGATCTGGCGGTCGAGCCAGACGCCCAGCAGCCCCAGATGGTGCTGGGCGGCGCGCTGCGCCCCGGCGCGGGTGCTTTCCAGCTCGCGCTGGATGTTTTCCAGAATGCCGATCAGCTCCTTTTGCGACACCGGATCACGCGGGCGCAGGAATTGCGGCGTGGCGGGCAGGTCCAGCCCGTGATTGCGCCCGAAGAACACCGCCGTGCCCTGCACCCGCGGTGCGATCTCGAACCCATGCATCACCCCGGGCGGAATGAACACCGCATGATGCGGCCCGTAGCCGCGCGTGGTGCCGGCGACGGTGATGCGCCCCTGGCCCTGGGTGAACCACAAAAGCACCGGCTCGCGCAGGGCACGCATCGCCTCGACGCGCCAGCGACCACCGGCGGCAAGCCGCGAGATCGGGGTCAGGCGCAGGGCGGAGGGGGTATCGGGAATGATTGTCATGACGGACCTTCTGGCGGGCGATTGTGGCCAGCCTAGGAAACCGATCGCGGCAATCCCAAGACATTTTTGCGAAAAAGCGCCACAAAGCCGGCCTGTGACACGGGGCGTTGCAGAAAGGTGACGCCGGAAAATCAGGGCAGGGGGAGGCTTTTCCACTGTGCCATGCGGTTGCGGAACCAGCTTCGCTGGCGCTTGGCATATTGCCGCGTGGCAAGTGTTGCGGCGGCCTCGGCCTCGGCCAACGACATCTGGCCCCGCAAATGCGCGACAAGCTCGGCCGCACCGATGGCGCGGGTCCAGAGCGGCGCGGTGGAATGGCCGGCATCCTCGGGCCAGTGGGGCAGGGCGGCGCGCGCCTCCTCCAGCGCGCCGTCACGCAGCATGGCGGCGAATCGCTGCGTGATTCGCGCCGCCAGCCAGTCGCGATTCGGGGTCAGCACCAGCGCCGTGGTGCTTTCCAGCGGCAAAAGCGGCGCGCCGGTTTCCTGCTGCCACGCGGCCAGCCCGCGCCCCGTGGCGCGCAGCACCTCCCAGGCACGCTGCACCCGCGCCGGGTTCTGCTGGTCGATCCGGCCAAGCGTTGCGGCATCGAGCCCGGCAAGCATCGCCGCCAGCCCGGCCTCGCGCAGCAGCGCATCTGCCTCGGCGCGGATTTGCGGCGGGGTTTCGGGGATCCGGGCCAGCCCTTCGGTCAGGGCGCTGAAATAAAGCCCGGTTCCGCCGACGATCACCGCATCGGGATGGCGCTCCAGCAGCGGCGCCAGTTCGCGCACCCAATGGCCTACTGAATACTCGGCGCCGCGCGGCACATGGCCATAGAGGTGATGCGGCGCCTGCGCCAGATCACCGGGGCCGGGGCGGGCGCTGAGCAGCGACCAGCTGTCATGCACCTGCAGCGCATCGGCATTGACGATCACCCGCCCCTGTGCCCGTGCGATGGCCAGCGCCAGCGCCGATTTGCCGCTCGCCGTCGGCCCGGCGATGAGCACGGCGCGCCCCGGTTCGGGCAGCGGCAGATCGAAAGGCAGGGTGGTTGCGTGGTTCATCGGGTTTTCGGGCTTGCGGTTTTTCGGGTCTGGGCGGATTTCGGGCAAAACCCCGCCGGCGTGGGGCCGGGGCGGGGGGCTGAGCGGCGGGCGGGCGGAATAGACGTTGAACCCATCGCCCATTTGCGACATTTTGCGCGCGAATGAAACCACCCCCGGACCCCGCCCCAACGCCGCGCCCCGTCGCGCGTATCGGGCCGGGTGCAGATGCCAGCGAAAGGCCGCTCATGACCCCCGAAACACCTTCTGACAGCCGCGCCGAATCGCCGGTCAAATACCGGCGCGTGATGCTCAAGATCTCGGGCGAGGCGCTGATGGGCGATCAGGGCTACGGGCTGCACCCGCCCACCGTGCAGCGCATCGCGCGCGAGGTCAAATCGGTGCATGATCTGGGTGTCGAGATCTGCATGGTGATCGGTGGCGGCAACATCTTCCGCGGGCTTTCGGGCTCGGCGCAGGGGATGGAGCGCACGACCGCCGACTATATGGGCATGCTGGCAACGGTGATGAACGCGCTGGGCATGCAGGCGGCGCTGGAGGCGCTGGGCGTCTTTACCCGCGTGATTTCGGCGATTCCGATGGATCAGGTCTGCGAGCCCTATATCCGCCGCCGCGCCGTGCGCCACCTGGAAAAGAAGCGCGTCTGCATCTTCGCCGCCGGCACCGGCAATCCGTATTTCACCACCGATACGGCCGCCGCGCTGCGCGCCTCGGAAATGGCCTGCGAGGCGATCTTCATGGGCAAGCAGGTCGATGGCATCTATGACAGTGACCCCAAGACCAACCCCGAGGCCCAGCGCTATGACGCAATCAGCTATGACGAGGTGCTGCGCGCCAATCTCAAGGTGATGGATGCCTCGGCGATCGCGCTGTGCCGCGACAACCGCATGCCGCTGATCGTCTTTTCGCTGGATGAGCCGGGTGGGTTCAGCGGTATCCTGCGCGGCGAGGGTACCTATACCCGCGTGCATCCCTGAGCCGCGCAATACTGTGGCTTTCCGGGGCAACCCGGTATAGACCTTGACAAAACGAGCCCCGCCGCGCTGCCATCGAGGCTGCCTTGGAACAGGGTTCACAAGACCGACAGAGCAAAGAGCACCACCATGTCCGACGAGATTGAAATCGACACCGACGATCTTCAGCGCCGTATGGAGGGCGCGCTGGCCTCGCTGCGCACCGAATTTGCCAGCCTGCGCACCGGCCGGGCCTCGGGTTCGATGCTGGAGCCGATCCAGGTCGATGCCTATGGCCAGATGACACCGATCAACCAGGTCGGCACCGTCAACGTGCCCGAGCCGCGCATGGTGACGATCAATGTCTGGGACAAGGCGCTGGTCGGCAAGGTGGAAAAGGCCATCCGCGAAAGCGGGCTGGGGATCAACCCGCAGCTCAACGGCACGATCATCATGCTGCCGATCCCCGAGCTCAACGAGGAACGGCGCCGCGAGCTGACCAAGGTGGCGGCGAATTATGCCGAGCAGGCGCGCGTCGCCATCCGCAATGTGCGCCGTGACGGCATGGACCAGCTCAAGAAGGCCAAGGCCGCCGGCATGAGCGAGGACGAGCACAAGATCTGGTCGGACGAGGTTCAGGAGCTGACCGACAAGTTCATCGGCCTGGTGGACAAGTCGCTGGAAGGCAAGCAGGAAGAGATCATGCAGGTCTGACCGCTGCCGGACGGCTGTCTGCAAGCCGCCCGATGACCCTGCCAGTTTACGGAGTATCCATGTCCTCATCCGCCGTCCGTGCCCCGCAGCATGTCGCCATCATCATGGATGGCAATGGTCGATGGGCGACGCAGAAGGGCTGGCCGCGGCTGGTCGGGCATCGCAAGGGCGCCGAGCGGGTCAAGGCCATCGTGCGCTGCGCCTCGGATCTGGGGGTGGGCTGGCTGACGATCTATGCCTTTTCCACCGAGAACTGGAAACGCTCCACCGAAGAGGTGATCGGGCTGATGGGGCTGTTCGCGCGCTATATCCAGCGCGAGGCCGAGGGCATGTCGCGCGAGGGCGTGCGCATGCGTTTCATCGGGGACCGCTCGCGCCTTGATGCCAAGCTGCAGGAGCTGATGGCCTGGATCGAGGAGCGCACGCGCAACAATACCCGCGTCAACCTGACCGTGGCGATCAACTACGGTGGCCGCAACGAGCTGGTGCGGGCGGCGCGCAAACTGGCCAGCCAGGCCCGCGATGGCGCGCTGGACCCGGAAAGCATCGAAGATACGGTGCTTTCGGCGGCGATGGATACCGCCGAAATTCCGGACCCCGATCTGGTGATCCGCACGTCCGGCGAGACGCGGGTGTCGAATTTCCTGCTCTGGCAGGCGGCCTATGCCGAATATGAATTCACCCCGGTGCTCTGGCCCGATTTCACCCCCGAGGTCTTTGCCGAGATCCTCAGCCGCTATGATGCACGCGAAAGGCGGTTCGGCGGGGTGAAGGCATGAGCGAGGGCCGCTTCGGCGACCTGCGCGCCCGCGTTCTGTCGGCGCTGGTGATGGTCGTCGTGGGGCTGGGCGCGCTGATCCTGGGCGGGCATCTCTTTGCCGCGCTGGCCATCGGGCTGGCCGGCGCCATGGGCTGGGAGCTTTACCGAATGATGGTGCCCGATGCGCCGCCCGGTCGGGCCGAGGCGCATGGCGTGGTCGCCGCCGTTCTGGTGGCGGTTTTCTCCTACACTTGGGGCGGGCTGGTTTCGGTGCTGGGGCTGGCGGCGGCGGCGGCGCTTCTGGCCATGCGCATGCCGCGCGACGGGCGTATCTTTGGCGCCTATATGGCGCTCATCCTGTTGGCCGCGCATGGGCTGATCGTGCTGCGCGGTGAGTTCGGTCTGGCCTGGGTGCTGTGGCTGATCCTGATTGTCATTGCCTCGGATGTGGCGGGCTATTTCGCCGGGCGGGTGATCGGCGGGCCGAAATTCTGGCCGCGCATCAGCCCCAAGAAAACCTGGTCGGGCACGGTGGCGGGCTGGATGGGCGCGGCGGTGGTGGGCTATGTGTTCATGGGCCTTCTGGGTGTCGGGCCGGTGCTGATCGTGCTGTCGGTGGCTCTGGCGCTGGCCGGGCAGCTTGGTGATATCGCGGAAAGCGCCATAAAGCGGCGCTACGGCATCAAGGACAGCTCCAACCTGATCCCCGGCCATGGCGGTGTGCTGGATCGTTTCGACGCGATGGTGGCCGCGGCGCTGGTGGCGTTGATCATGGCGCGGCTGGGGCTTCTGGGCGGGGTGGCGGGCTGATGCGCCGGGTTTCGGTTTTCGGGGCCACCGGCTCGGTCGGGCAGAGCACGCTCGATCTGCTGGCGCGGCGCGATGATGTGCAGGTGGTGGCGCTGAGCGGCGGGCGCAATGTCGCGGGCCTCGCCGCGGCGGCGCGCGCGCATCGTGCGGAACTGGCAGTCACCGCCTTCGAGGAATGCTATCGCCCGCTCAAGGAAGCGCTGGCCGGCAGCGGCATCGAGGTGGCGGGCGGCCCCGGCGCGGTGGTCGAGGCCGGCTATCGGCCTGCCGATTGGGTGATGTCGGCGATTGTCGGCGCCGCCGGGCTGGCACCGGGTTTCGCGGCGCTCTCGCAGGGCAAGACCGTGGCGCTGGCCAACAAGGAAAGCCTGGTCACCGCCGGGCCGCTCTTGCTGGCCGAGGCCGCGCGCCACGGTGCCACCATCCTGCCGGTGGACAGCGAACATTCGGCGGTGTTTCAGGCGCTCGTGGGCGAGGAGATCGCCGCCGTCGAACGGGTGATCATCACCGCCTCGGGCGGGGGATTGCGCGATTGGCCGCTGGAACGGCTGGCGCAGGCCACGCCCGCCGATGCCGGAGCGCATCCCAACTGGGACATGGGCCAGCGCATCACCATCGACAGCGCCTCGATGTTCAACAAGGCGATGGAGGTGATCGAGGCGCGCGAATTCTTCGGCCTGCGCCCCGAGCAGATCGAGGTGTTGATCCATCCGCAATCGCTGGTCCATGCGCTGGTGGGGTTCTGCGACGGGGCGCTGATGGCGCATCTGGGCGCGCCCGACATGCGCCACGCGATCGGCTATGCGCTCAACTGGCCGTCGCGCGCCGATCTGCCGGTGGCGCGGCTGGATCTGGCCAGGGCCGCGCGGCTGGATTTCAACACCCCCGATCCGGCCCGGTTTCCGGCGCTGGCGCTGGCCTGGCAGGTGATGGCCCAGCGTGGCGCGGCGGGCACGGTGTTCAACGCCGCCAAGGAAGTGGCGCTCGATCATTTCATCGAGCGCCGGATCGGTTTTCTGGATATGGCCGCAAGCGTCGAGGATGCGCTTGAAACCTATGCCGGCAGCGCCGACATCAGCAAGGCGCCCGCCAATCTGGCCGAGGTGCTGGAAATCGACCGCGAGGCGCGGGCCTTGACCGCTCGCCGCATCGCCGCGCGTCGCCAGGGCCAGCGGGCCCGGCCCGGCGCGGCCTGAGGAGCAGGATATGGAATTTTTCGGCATGATTCCCGGCTTCGGGAATATTTTCTTCACGCTGGGGGCCTTTGTGCTGGCGCTCTCGGTGATCGTGGCGGTGCATGAATACGGGCATTACATCGTCGGGCGCTGGTCCGGCATCCATGCCGAGGTGTTTTCCATCGGCTTCGGGCCGGTGCTGTTCTCGCGCGTGGACCGGCGCGGCACGCGCTGGCAGGTGGCGGCGCTGCCCTTCGGCGGCTACGTGAAATTCCTTGGCGATGCCAATGCCGCCTCGGCTGCCGATCCCGCGGCCATGTCGCGCATGGAACAGGCCGAGCGGCGGCGCAGCATGCATGGCGCGCCGCTCTGGGCCCGGGCCGCCACGGTCGCCGCCGGCCCCGCCTTCAACTTCGCCTTCTCGATCCTGATCTTCGCGCTGTACATGCTGCTTCGCGGCGTGGCGGCCGATGCGCCGCAGCTGGGGCAGGTGCATCCGCTGCCGGCGCCGGTTCAGCAGTTGCAGCAGGGCGATCTGATCCTCGCTATCGAGGGTGAGCCGACCCCCGAGCTGACCGATTTCTACCGCGTTGCCGGCGAGATGCCTGCCGCCCCGGTGATCGCCTACCGCGTCGAGCGCGACGGGCGGGTGATGGATCTGCAGGGCCCGCATCCGCTGCCGCCGCGCGCCGCTTCGGTGACCATCAATTCCGCCGCGCGCGATGCCGGGTTGCAGGTCGGCGATGTGATCCTCGCGGTCGATGATCAGCCGGTCTGGGCCTTTGGTGAACTGCCGCCCATCGTGCAGGCCGCCGAGGGCCAGCCGCTGGCGCTGCGCATCTGGCGCCCCGATGGCGGCGCCGGGCAGCAGCTGGACCTGCTGCTGGAGCCGCGGCGCACCGATCTGCCGCTGCCCGAGGGCGGGTTCGAAACCCGTTGGCTGATCGGGCTGCAAAGCGGCACCTTCTTTGAACATCCCACCCGGCGCCCCGGCCTTGGCGAAGTGGCGCCGGCGGCGGTTGGCCAGACCTGGGATATCGTCACCCGCAGCCTGTCGGGGCTGGCGCATATGATCTCCGGCGCCATCAGCACCTGCAACCTGTCCGGGCCGATCGGCATTGCGACCACTTCGGGCGCCATGGCTTCGGACGGGATCTGGTCGTTCATCTGGTTCCTGGCGGTGCTGTCGACGGCGGTGGGGCTGCTCAACCTGTTTCCGGTGCCGGTGCTCGATGGCGGGCATCTGGTGTTCCACGCCTGGGAAGCGGTGACCGGCAAGCCGCCCAGCGACCGCGCGCTCAATATCCTCATGACCATCGGCCTTACGCTGCTGATCACGCTGATGCTGTTCGCGCTGCTCAACGATATTCTGTGCTGATCACATCTGTGTCGATCACCGGGGCCGGGGAGGGCGGTGCGGGTCAGACCGGCGCCACCCTTCCGCCCCAGTTGTGCCGCATTGCCCGGTCAGAAAGGCCCTGAAACGTTCAAGGCACTGACGAGGCATCGCCATGGCACATCTCGCCCCGGTTTCGCGCGGATTGCGCATGCTCTATGACATCGGCTCGGACCGCATCTGGTTCATGCTGGCGGTGGCGCTGGGGCTTTTTGCTGCCAGTTGGCTGGTCTCGAACCTACTGGGCGTGCCCTTCGGCCCGGCGCCCGAGGGTCTGGGTTACTGACCGGACGCTCCCGCATGGCGTGAGCGTGACTTTCCTGCACCGCTTCCGACGGCCCGCCGCTTTCCGTGGCGGGCTTTTCCTTTGCCCGCTGCCTGCTGCGGAACGGGGGCGATTTTCAGGGAATGGCGGAAACCTGTGTATAACTCCCGCATCACTTTGACATTCCGGCCCCTTCTCGATAACCAGAACAAAACAAACAGCGGTAAAACGGGGCTTTGGAATGCGCGTCATCGGCCTGGGCGACATTGCGCGCAACTTCGCGGAGGGCATGCGGCCGCATCCGGGTATTGTTGCGATTTTTCTTTTTGTGTCAGTGCTTTGCGCCGGCATTGCGACGCCCGTTTCGGCGCAGACCTATCGGTTCAATTCGGTCGTTGTGCAGGGTAACAGCCAGATCGACGATGCCACGGTCGCCGGATTCGCGAGAATCGCCCGTGGCCGGGCGATCAGCGCCGCCGAACTCAACGCTGCCTATCAGCGTGTGGCCAGCACCGGCTTCTTCCGCTCGGTCGAATTCGTACCCAGTGGCAACCGGCTGGTGATCCGGGTTGATGAATATCCGATCCTGAGCCGCGTCAATATCGAGGGCAACCGCCGCATCAACAACGATACACTCAATGCGGTTATCGTCTCGCGGCCCGGGCGGGTCTATTCACCGGCGCAGGCCGAGGCCGATGCCAATGCCATCGCCGAAGCCTATGCCGCGCAGGGCCGTCTGGCCGCGCGGGTCACGCCGCGGCTGATCGAGCGCGCCGGCGGCCGGGTCGATCTGGCCTTCGAGGTGATCGAGGGCGGCATGGTCGAGATCGAGCGCATCAGTTTCGTCGGCAACCGCTCATTCTCGGACCGGCGGCTGCGCAATGCCATCGAGACCGCGCAGGCCGGGCTGCTGAGCGCGCTGTTCCGGGTGGACAATTACAACGAGCAGCGCATCGCCCGTGACCGCCAGGCGCTGCAGGATTTCTACCTGTCGCGCGGCTATGTCGATGCGCAGGTGCTTTCGGCCATTACCGAGGTGACGCGCGAGCGCGACGGCGCCTATGTCACCTTCACCATCCGCGAGGGGCAGCAGTATCGCTTCGGCGCTGTCAACGTCATCTCCGAAATCGACGGGATCGAGGCCGCTCCCTATCAGGCGCTGCTCAACGTGCGGGCCGGTGCGCTGTTCACGCCGACCGCGCTCGACAACCTGATCCAGCGGCTGGAGCGGCGGGCCTATCAGTCGGGCCAGCGTTTCGTGCGCGCCGAGCCGCGGTTGACGCGCAATGAGCGTGACGGGGTGATCGATGTCGAATTCGCGCTGGTGCGCGCCGATCGGGTGTTCATCGAGCGTATCGACGTGCAGGGCAATACCAGCACCCAGGATGCGGTGATCCGCCGCCAGTTCCATGTTGCCGAGGGTGACCCGCTCAACCCGCGCGAGATCCGCGAGGCGGCGACGCGCATCCGCGATCTGGGCTATTTCGCCGATGTGCAGACCGGCACGCGGCAGGGTTCGGCGCCCGATCAGGCGGTGGTCGATGTGCTGGTCGAGGAAACCACCACCGGCTCGCTGGGCCTGGGTGCCAGCTATGGCGCCAATGACGGGCTGGGGGCGAGCATTACCTATGCCGAGGCCAATTTCCTGGGCCGCGGGCAGCAGGTGTCGTTGGCGCTCTCCACCGCTCGGGCATCGCGGTCGTTCGATTTCTCGATCACCGAGCCGGCGCTGCTGGGCCGCGATCTGGCGCTGGGCCTCCAGCTTGGCTATACGATCACCACGCCGACCCAGGCCACGCGCTTTGTCACCCGCACCACGCGGCTGGCGCCTTCGCTGTCCTTCCCGGTCAGCGAACACGGTCGCCTGACGCTGCGCACCACGCTGCAACGCGATGATCTGCGAGAGGATCCCAACAGCCCGCTCACGCCGCCGATCTCCGCGCGCATCGCCTCGGATTTCGGGCGCGCCACCACCGGCTCGATCGGCTATACCTATGCGTTCGACACCCGGCGCGGCGGCCCGAACCCCGATCGCGGCTTTGTCTTCCGCTTCAGCCAGGATGCCGCCGGTCTGGGCCGTCGCTGGCTGCGCACCACGGCGTTGGTGGGCTATGAGCAGCGCATTCTCAACGGCGATGTCACCCTGCGCGCCGAGGCCGAGGCCGGGGCGGTGATCCATCGCTCGGGCGCCAGCCGCATCAACGAGCGTTTCACCCTGACCAGCGATCAGTTCCGCGGCTTCCGCCCCTATGGCATGGGCCCCGCCGATCTGGACTCGGGCGACGGCCTGGGCGGCAACTATTATGCCGTGGCGCGGTTTGAAACGGAGTTCCCGCTGGGGCTGCCGGCAGAGTATGGCATCACCGGCGGTCTGTTCCTCGATGTCGGCTCGCTCTGGGGGGTGGATAACCACGGCGGCGCCAATATCGCCGATGGCCGCGCGCTGCGGGCCACCGCCGGCGTGTCGCTCTTCTGGCGCTCGCCGCTGGGGCCGCTGCGGTTCAACTTCTCCACGCCGCTGCGCCGCCAGCCGCATGACCGCCCGCAGCGCTTCGACTTCGTGATCGCCACGCGGTTCTGATGCGCAGGTTTCTGACGGCGATTTTGCTGGGCGGCGCGCTTTCGGGCGCGCTTTCGGGCGCGCCGCTGGCGGTTGCGGCGCAGCCCAGCACCCCCTTTGCCCTGCTCGACGAGGAACGCCTGCTGCGCGATTCCGCACTGGGCCGGGCGATTCTGGCCGGTATCCGCGAGGCCGAGCTGGAGCTGGAGGCCGAGAACCAGGAGATCTTCGACCAGCTCGCCGCCGAAGAGGCCGAGCTGACCGCCGCCCGCGCCGTGCTCTCGCCCGAGGAATTCCGCCAGCGCGCCGATGCCTTCGATCTGCGCGTCGAGGCGATCCGCACCGAACGGGGCCAGCGGGCGCTGGAGCTCAGCCGGCGCAGCGACGAGGCCGCGCGGGGCTTTTTTGAAACCGCGCTGCCGGTGCTGATCCAGATGATGGGCGAACAGGGGCTGGTGGCCCTCCTGAAGCCCGATGCGCTGATCCTCGGCGCCGATTGGCTGGATGTGACCGATGCCGCCATCGCCCGGCTCGATGCCGCAACCGGCGACGACCCGGCACCGGTGCCTCCGCCAGCCCTGCCGTCCGAGACCCCAACCCCCGAACCGGCGCCCGGTGGCGACAATTAGCGCGCCGCTGTCGGCAGGGGCAGGTGCATGCCTTGCCCGGCGGCGGCAGAGTTGCTAGTGCTGGCCCCGATGCGCCCGAAGCCAATCGCAGGGCCCAGCCAACGGAGAATAGCGATGCCCGATTCCGCCCCCGCCACGGCGCATGACTGGTCCGCCACCGCAACGGCCGATCTGGCCCTGATCCAGCGTTGCATTCCGCATCGCTACCCGTTCCTGCTGATCGACAAGGTGCGCGATATCGAACTGATGAAACGCGCCGTCGGCATCAAGAATGTCACTTTCAACGAGCCGCATTTTCAGGGCCATTTCCCGCGTGCGCCGATCATGCCGGGGGTGATGATCATCGAGGCCATGGCCCAGACCTCCTCGGTGCTGGTCAGCCTGTCGCTCGATCTGGTGGACCGTGACCCGCTGGTCTATTTCATGGGCATCGACAAGGCGCGTTTCCGCCGCAAGGTGGTGCCGGGCGATGTGCTGGAACTGAGCGTGGAAACCCTGCGCAGCTCGTCGCGGGTGTGGAAATTCTCGGCACGCGCCACCGTCGAGGGCGAGGTTGCCGCCGAGGCCGAATACATGGCGATGATCGACCTCGGCGACCGGGGCTGAGGCATGGCCATTCACCCGACGGCGCAGATCCATGCCATGGCCATCGTCGAGCCCGGGGCCGAGATCGGCCCCGATTGCGTGATCGGCGCCTTCGCCTGTATCGGCCCCGAGGTGCGGCTGGGTGCCGGCGTGGTGGTCAAGCCGCATGCGGTGATCACCGGCTGGACCGATATCGGCCCCGGCACGCAGATCTATTCCTTCGCCTGTGTCGGCGAGGTGCCGCAGGATCTGAAATTCGCCGGCGAGCGCACGCGGCTTGAGGTCGGAGCGCGTTGCCGTATCCGCGAGGGGGCGACGCTCAACACCGGCACCGCCGGCGGCGGCGGCGTGACCCGGGTGGGCGATGACTGCCTGTTCATGACCGGCGCCCATATCGGCCATGACGCGCAGCTTGGCAACCGGGTGATCCTGGCCAATCAGGCGGCGGTGGCCGGGCATTGCGTGATCGGCGATGACGTGATCATCGGCGGGCTGTCGGGCATTCATCAATTCGTGCGCATCGGGCGCGGGGCGATCATCGGCGCGGTGACGATGGTGACGAATGATGTGGTGCCGCATGGGCTGGTGCAGGCGCCGCGCGGGGCGCTTGAGGGGCTCAATCTGGTGGGGCTGAAGCGGCGCGGGGTCGAGCGCGCCGAGATCACCGCCCTGCGCGCCGCCTATCAGATGCTGGCCCAGGGCGAGGGCACCTTTCTGGATCGCGCCCGCCGTCTGGCCGAAGAAACCGACAGCGATCATGTGCGCGAGATCACCGATTTCATCCTCGCCGCGTCTGATCGTTCCTTCCTGATCCCGCGATGAGCCGGCTTGCGCTGATCGCCGGCGCCGGAGGGCTGCCCGCCGAACTGGCCGCCGAGCTGGAGGCTGCGCCGCTGGTCTGCGCGCTCGATGGCTTCGCGCCCGAAGGGCTGGCGGTGGAGCGCGCCTTCCGTATCGAGCGGCTGGCGCCCTTCATGCGGCAACTGGCTGATGACGGTGTGACGGCCGTGGTCTTTGCCGGCGCCATGCAGCGCCCGCGCCTCGATCCGGCGCTCTTTGACCGCGAAACCGCCGCGCTGGTGCCGCGCATGATGGGCATGATGCAGGGCGGCGATGACGCGCTGTTGCGCGGGGTGATTGCGCTTTTCGAGGAATACGACCTGCCGGTGCGCGGGCTGGCGGAACTGGCGCCGCGGCTTCTGGCCCCTGAGGGCGTGCTGGGTGAACGCGGCCCCACCGCCGCCGAGAGCGCCGATGCCGAACGCGGCGTGGCGATCCTCGAGGCGCTGGCGCCGGTCGATGTCGGGCAGGGCTGCGTGGTCTGTGCCGGGCAATGTCTGGGGATCGAGGCGCTTTACGGCACCGATGCGCTGCTGGCCGATGTGGCGCGCAACCGGCCCCTGCGCCAGCCGCCAAGCGGCGGGGTGTTTGTCAAACGGGCCAAGCGCGGGCAGGATCTGCGCATCGATCTGCCGACCATCGGGCCCGATACCATCACCGCCGCCGCCACGGCCGGGCTTACGGGGCTTTGCCTTCAGGCCGGGCAGGTGGTGATCTTGCAGCGTGAAACGGTTCTGGCGCAGGCCGCCTGGGCCGGGCTGGCGCTCTGGGCACTGCCATGAAGGTCTTCGTGATCGCCGGCGAACCATCGGGCGATCACCTGGGGGCGGCGCTGATGGCCGGGCTGCGGCAGTTGCGCGATGGCGTGCGCTTCGAAGGTATCGGCGGGCCGGCCATGGCCGGGCAGGGGCTGGAAAGCCGCTTTGCCATGGAGGAACTCTCCATCATGGGGCTGGCCGAGGTGCTGCCGCGCTATTTCGCCCTCAAGCGGCGTATCCGCGAGACGGCGCAGGCGATCGTCGAGGCCACGCCGGATGTGGTGATCACCATCGACAGCCCGGATTTCTGCCTGCGGGTGCTGGCGCAGGCGCGCGCTGCACGGCCCAGGCTGCGCACCGTGCATTATGTCGCGCCTTCGGTCTGGGCCTGGCGGCCGGGGCGCGCGGCGCGCATGGCGCCGCTGGTCGATCATGTGCTGGCGCTCTTGCCGTTCGAGCCGCCCTATATGCAGGCCGCCGGCATGAGCTGCGATTTCGTCGGCCATCCGATCACTGCCGAGCCCGTCGCCACCCCTGCCGATGCCGCCGCCTTCCGTGCCGAGCAGGGGATTGCTGCGGATGTGCCGCTGCTCCTGGTGCTGCCCGGATCGCGGCGCGGCGAGATCGAGCGGCTGGGGCCGCGCTTCGCCGATGCGCTGCGCCGCGTGCTGCCGCGCCATCCCGGCGCCCGGCTCCTGGTGCCCAGCGTCGCGGCGCAGGCCGGGCGGATGCGCGCGCTGATCGCCGACTGGCCCGGCGCGCCGATCCTGCTCGATGCCGCCCGGACCCCGCCGGCAACCAAGCGCGCCGCCTTCCGGGCCGCCGATGCGGCGCTGGCGGCTTCGGGCACGGTATCGCTGGAACTGGCCGCCGCCGAGGTGCCGATGCTGATCGCCTATGATTTCAACCCGCTCACCCGCGCGCTGATGAAGCGGCTGGCGCTGGTCGATACCGTGACGCTGGTCAATCTGGTGTCGGAAAGCCGCGCGATCCCCGAATGCATCCTGCACGATTGCCGGCCCGACCGTATCGCCCCGGCCTTCCTTCGGGTGCTCGACGATCCCGCGCATCGCGAAACCCAGCGCGCCGCCATGGCCCTGACCATGGAGCGGCTGGGCCGGGGCGGCGAGGCACCGGGGCTGCGCGCGGCGCGTTCGGTGCTGGGCTTTCTGGAGCGTGTGCGGCCTCAGTAGCCGCGCCAGATCCAGCCGCCGCCAAACACCCTGCTGCCGCCGGTTTCATAGAAAACGCAGGCCTGGCCGGGGCTGACGCCCTCCTCGGGGCTGAGCAGTTCGACCTCGGCCGTGGTGGGGCCGGTGGGGCGGATGATCGCCTCGGCGGGCATACGGGTGGAGCGGATGCGCACGCTCAGATGCCATTCCGGCGCGCTGTCAAACGGCGCATCGCCCAACCAGTTGATCTCGCGCACCGGCACGATCCGGGTGGAAAGCGCCTCCTTCGGGCCAACGACCACATGTTTCTTCTCGGGGTCGAGCCGCACCACATAGAGCGGATCGGCCAGCCCGCCGATGCCCAGCCCGCGCCGCTGGCCGATGGTGTAATGGATCACCCCGCGATGCTCACCCAGCTCGCGCCCCTCCAGATCGACGATCTTGCCCGGATCGGCCGCACCGGGGCGCAGCTTTTCGATCACCGCGGCATAATTGCCATTGGGCACGAAGCAGATGTCCTGGCTGTCGGGCTTGTCGGCCACCGCCAGCCCGTGGCGCGCGGCCAGCGCGCGGGTTTCGGCTTTCGAGCGCAGATGCCCCAGCGGGAAGCGCAGATATTCCAGTTGCTCCGGTGTCGTCGAGAACAGGAAATAGGATTGATCGCGTGCCGGATCGGCGGCCATGTGCAGCTCTGGCCCTGCTGCGCCGAGCTTGCGCTGGATGTAATGCCCGGTGGCCATGCAATCGGCATCAAGCTCGCGCGCGGTCTCCAGCAGATCACGGAACTTGACCCGCTCGTTGCAGCGGATGCAGGGCACCGGGGTCGCGCCGGCCAGATAGGCCTCGGCGAATTCCTCGATCACCGCCTCGCGGAAGGTGTTTTCATAATCCAGCACGTAATGCGGAAAGCCCAGCATTTCGGCGACGCGGCGGGCATCATGGATATCGCGCCCGGCACAACAGGCGCCCTTCTTGGCCAGCGCCGCGCCGTGATCGTAAAGCTGCAAGGTCACGCCCACCACATCATAACCCTCGCGCGCCAGTTCGGCGGCGACGGCGGAACTGTCCACGCCCCCCGACATGGCGACCACCACGCGGGTTTCGGCGGGGGGCTTGGCAAAGCCCAGTGAATTCACGCCTGAATCGCGCGGCATGGTGGCTCCGGTGTCGGGGATCGGGTGGGGATCGGCGGCAATTGCGTCAAAATATAGGAAAATGCCCGGCACTCTCAACCCCCCGAGGGTATGGTTTTCAACCAGCCATTAAGAAGCCAAGGGCAGTCTTGCACCCGGGATGAAGGAAAGGGTGCAAGACCATGTACTTGAAAAAGATTGAAGGGCCGCGCGCGGTCACATTGCCGGACGGCACGATTCTCAGTCGCGCCGATCTGCCACCGACCGGGACGCGGCGCTGGGTCGCCAGCCGCAAGGCGGTGGTGGTGCGCGCCGTGCAGCACGGGCTCATTCCGCGCGATGACGCGCTGGAACGCTACGATCTGACCGATGAGGAGTTTGATTCGTGGTGTTCGGCGGTCCAGTTGCACGGAATCGACGCGCTGAAGGTCACGGCGATACAAAAATATCGACAATTTTAGCCTTGGGCGGCTAGGATGGGATTTCCGGTAACTGCGCGTTAACGAATTTTCGCCAGTGTCGGGACGAACAAGGTTAATGCGGAGTTCCTGCCCATGCGCGTCCTGCTCGTTGAAGACGATCCGACTACCTCGCGCAGCATCGAGTTGATGCTGACCCATGCCAATTTCAACGTCTATTGCACGGATATGGGCGAGGAGGCGGTCGAACTGGGCAAGCTCTATGATTACGATCTGATCCTGCTCGATCTCAACCTGCCGGACATGACCGGGCTTGATGTGCTGCGCCAGATCCGTCTGGCGCGCATCGACACGCCGATCCTGATCCTCACCGGTGAGGACAGCACCGACACCAAGCTCAAGGGTTTCGGCGGCGGCGCCGATGATTACCTCACCAAGCCCTTCCATCGTGACGAGCTGGTGGCGCGTATTCATGCCATCATCCGCCGCAGCCAGGGCCATGCGCAGTCGATCATCCATACCGGGCAGATCGCCGTCAACCTCGATGCCAAGACCGTCGAGGTCGATGGCAAGCCGGTGCATCTGACCGGCAAGGAATACCAGATGCTGGAGCTTCTGAGCCTGCGCAAGGGCACGACGCTGACCAAGGAGATGTTCCTCAACCATCTCTATGGCGGCATGGACGAGCCCGAGCTGAAGATCATCGATGTCTTCATCTGCAAGCTGCGCAAAAAACTGGCCGAGGCCACCAGCGGCGACAATTACATCGAAACCGTCTGGGGCCGTGGCTATGTGCTGCGCGATCCGGCCCGCAGCGAGGCGCGCGCGCCCAAGGCCGCGACCGCCTGAACCGCCGCTCTGGCGCGGGGCCGTCCGGCCCCCTTCGCGCGGCTTCCTGACCTGCCGCCGGTGCCGCCAAAGGCACTGGACCTTGCCGCGCCGCGCCCCTATCCCGGGGGAAACCGGGGAAGCGGGCGGGGGATGGCATGGCACAGGAACGCGCGATTGCCGATCTGAACGAGGCTGAAGCCGGCGCCGAACTGGCGCGGCTGGCGGGTGAGCTGGCGCGCGCCAACCGCGCCTATCATCAGGCCGATACGCCTGAAATCACCGATGCCGCCTATGATGCGCTCAAGGCCCGCAACGCGGCGATCGAGGCGCGTTTTCCGCATCTCAAACGCCCCGACAGCCCCAGCGATCAGGTCGGTGCCGCCCCGGCCGAGGGTTTTGGCAAGATCCGCCATGCGCAGCGCATGCTGTCGCTGGCCAATGCCTTCGAGCCCGAGGAGATCGCCGAGTTCGATGCGCGCATCCGGCGGTATCTGAACCTCGTGCCCGATGCGCCCCTGGCCTATACCGCCGAGCCCAAGATTGACGGGCTGTCGCTCTCGCTGCGTTATGAGGACGGTGTGCTGGTCCATGCCGCCACCCGTGGCGATGGCGAGACCGGCGAGGATGTCACCGCCAATGCCCGCACCATCGCCGAGATCCCCGTCAGGCTGGAAGGGGCGCCGGCGCTTCTGGAGGTGCGCGGCGAGGTCTATATGCGCCATGCCGATTTCCAGGCGCTCAACGCCCGTGCCGCCGAGACCGGGGGCAAGAGTTTTGCCAATCCGCGCAACGCCGCTGCCGGCTCCCTGCGCCAGCTTGATGCGGAAATCACCCGCGCGCGGCCTCTGAGTTTTTTCGCCTATGGCTGGGGGGCGCTTTCCGAACCCTTGGCCGATGGCCAGATGGCCAGCCTCAAGCGATTGGAAACGCTGGGCTTTCAGGTCAACCGGCTGACCCGTCCTTGCGACGGTCCGGCGGCTCTGCTGGAGCATTACCGCGCCATCGAGGCAGCCCGGCCGGATCTGGGCTATGATATCGACGGCGTGGTCTACAAGATCGACGATCTGGCGCTGCAGGCCCGGCTGGGGTTTCGCTCCACCACGCCGCGCTGGGCGATCGCGCATAAATTCGCCGCCGAAACCGCCTGGACGGTGCTGGAGGGGATCGAGATTCAGGTCGGGCGCACCGGGGCGCTGTCGCCGGTGGCGCGGCTCAAGCCCATCAATGTCGGCGGGGTGCTGGTGTCGAATGCCACGCTGCATAACGAGGATTACATCGCCGGGCGCGATTCGCGCGGCCAGCCGATCCGCGAGGGGCGCGACATCAGGGTGGGCGACCGGGTGCAGGTTTACCGCGCCGGCGATGTGATCCCCAAGATCGCTGATGTGGACCTTGCCCAGCGCCCCGGTGACGCTGTGCCCTATGTGTTCCCGCAGACCTGCCCCGAATGCGGCTCGGTCGCGCTGCGCGAACCCGGCGACAGCACCCATCGCTGCACCGGGGGGCTGATCTGCCCGGCGCAGGCGATTGAAAAGCTGAAGCATTTTGTCAGCCGCAACGCCTTTGACATCGACGGGCTGGGGGCGAAACAGATCGAGATGTTCTTTGCCGACGATCAATTGCCGATCCGCGAGCCTGCGGACATCTTCACCCTGCGCGCCCGCGATGCGGCCAATCTGACCAAGCTGAAGAACCGCGACGGCTTTGGCGAGCGCTCGGCCGCCAAGCTGTTCGACGCCATTGACGAACGCCGCCGCATCCCGCTGGCAAGGCTGCTGTTCGGCCTTGGCATCCGCCATCTGGGCGAGGTGGCGGCCGCCGATCTGGCGCGGCATTTCGGCGGCTGGCGGGTGCTGATCGACACCGTGGACCGCGCCGCCCCCGCCGCCGCCCGGGCGCTGGCCGCCGATGAGGCCGAACAGGCCGAACGTGCCCGCGCCGCTACCGAGGGTCGGCGCGCCGAGGTGAAGAAGGCCCGCGATGCCATCTGGGACGACCCGCCGCTGCCCGAGGGCGCCCGCCTCGCCTGGGAGGAGATCATCGGCATCGAGGGGGTGGGCGCGGTGCTGGCCGCCTCGCTGGTCACCACGCTGACCCAGGGGCGCGAACGCGCCTCGGTCGAACGGCTGGTTGCCGAACTGGCCGAGATCCAGCCGCCGGAACAGCGTTCCACCGACAGCCCCGTGGCGGGCAAGACAATCGTCTTCACCGGCACGCTGACCCGCATGACCCGCGCCGAGGCCAAGGCCCGGGCCGAGGCCTCGGGCGCCAAGGTTGCCGGTTCGGTCTCGGCCAAGACCGATATTCTGGTCGCCGGCGAGGGGGCCGGCTCGAAGGCCGCCAAGGCCGAGGCGCTGGGCGTGCGGGTGATCGATGAAGACGCCTGGCTGGCGCTGATCGGCGCATGAGCAGCCGGCCCGAGCCGCTCTTTCCGCTCTTCGCGGCGCTGGAGGGGCTGGAGGGTGTGGGCCCGAAAAGCACCCAGCATCTGGCCGGGCTGGGGGTCAGCTCGCCGCGCGATCTGTTGTTCTTGCTGCCGCATTCGGGCATCGACCGCCGTCTGCGCGCCTCGGTGGCCGAGGTCTCGCCACCCGAGGTCGCCACGGTGGAGGTGGAGATCGGCGAGCATTTTGCGCCGCGCAGCCGGGGCAGGCCCTACCGGGTGCAGGTGAAGGACGGCGCGACGGCCTTTCAACTGGTCTATTTCCACGCCCGCGGCGACTATCTGCAAAAGCTGCTGCCGGTCGGTGCGCGCCGCGTGGTTTCGGGCAAGCTGGAGCTGTTTGACGGCCTCTTGCAGATGCCCCATCCCGATCATGTGCTCAGCCCCGACGAGGCCGCGCGCCTGCCGGTGTTCGAGCCGGTCTATCCGCTGACCGCCGGGGTGACGCAGAAGCTGGTGCAGCGCGCGCTGGCCGATGCGCTGGGCCGCTGCCCGGATCTGGCGGAATGGATCGATGCGCCGCTCAAGGCGCGCATGGGCTGGCCCGGCTGGCGCGAGGCCCTGCGCATGGCCCATGCACCGCAATCCGCCGCCGATCTGGCGGCCAGCCACCCGGCGCGGCAGCGGCTGGCCTATGACGAGCTTTTCGCCCATCAGCTGACGCTGGCCCTGGCCCGCGCCCGCCATCGCCGCGCGCCCGGACGGCAGACGCGGGGTGACGGCCGGCTGGTGGCGCGGGTGCTGGGCGCCTTGCCCTATGCGCCGACCGCTGCCCAGACCCGAGCCATGGCCGAGATCGCCGCCGATATGGCCGGCGAGGCGCGCATGAGCCGTCTGTTGCAGGGCGATGTCGGCTCGGGCAAGACGCTGGTTGCCATGGCGGCGCTGCTGGGCGCGGTCGAGGTCGGCGGCCAGGGGGTGATGATGGCGCCGACCGAGATCCTGGCGCGGCAGCATTTCGAGGGGCTTGCGCCGATGGCGGCCAGCGCCGGGGTGCGGATGGAGCTGCTCACCGGCCGCGACAAGGGGCGCGAGCGGGCGCGCAAACTGGGTGATCTGGCCGGCGGCATGATCGATATTCTGATCGGCACCCATGCGGTGTTTCAGAAGGATGTCACCTTCGCCGATCTGCGGCTGGCGGTGATCGACGAGCAGCACCGTTTCGGCGTGGCGCAGCGCATGGCGCTGGGCGAGAAGGGGGCGCGGGCCGATATTCTGGTGATGACCGCCACGCCGATCCCGCGCAGTCTGGCACTGGCCCAGTATGGTGACATGGACCTGTCGCTGCTCGATGAAAAGCCGCCCGGGCGCCAGCCGGTGGTGACCTCGCTGGCCTCGACCGAGCGGCTCGACGAAGTGGTGGCGCATATGGGCCGGGCGGTGGCCGAGGGGCGGCAGGCCTATTGGGTCTGCCCGCTGGTCGAGGAAAGCGAGACCGTCAACCTGACCGCCGCGCAATCGCGCTTCGAGCAGTTGCGCGCAGCGCTGGGTGAGGGGGTGGTGGGGCTGGTGCATGGCCAGTTGCCCCCCGCCGAGAAGGACGCCGCCATGGCCCGTTTCGTGGCCGGCGAGACGCGGGTTCTGGTGGCGACGACGGTGATCGAGGTTGGCGTCAATGTGCCGGCGGCGACGATTATGGTGATCGAACGGGCCGAAAGCTTCGGGCTGGCGCAGCTGCATCAGCTGCGCGGGCGGGTCGGACGCGGGGAGGGGGCCTCGACCTGCCTGTTGCTCTATGATCCGCCCCTGGGCGAGGCGGCGGCGCGGCGGCTGAAGCTGATGCGCGATACCGAGGACGGGTTTCGCATCAGCGAGGAGGATCTGGCGATGCGCGGCGCCGGCGATGTGCTGGGCACCACGCAATCCGGGTTGCCACGGTTTCGCATCGCCGATCTGGAGCGGCAGGCGAGCCTGATGGCGGTGGCGCAAAGCGATGCGCGCAAGCTTCTGGGCGATGATCCGGGGCTGGAAACGCCGCGCGGGCAGGCGGCGCGCATGCTGCTGTGGCTGCTGGAACAGGAGCGCGCCCTGCGGTTGCTCCGGGTTGGTTAGATGGATATTCCCTCATTGTTCGCAAAAAGTTCTTGCTTTCGCTTCGGCGATGTGAGAACAAAGGGGCAACAAGCAATGGAGGTTCCCATGCGCCACTGGCTTCGCCTTACGCTCGCCCCGGATAATCGCGATGACCGTGCCGCGCTTGTGGTCGATGCGCTGGGGGTATTGGCGCTTTTCGTGCTGCTGATGGTGGCGCTGCACCTGCCGATGCTTGGCTGATTTCTGCCTGCCTGCGGTCTGGCGGATGTGCTCTGTCCCGCGCATCCAGCCGTCGGTTTGCCACCGACCTGCCCAACCAGACACGCCACTGACCGCTGCATCCGGGATGCAGCGGTTTTTTTCTGCCCGGTGGCTGGGTTGACGGCCGGGTAACAAGCTGACGCGGGTGGTGGGTTGGCACCGGTCTGGCGCCGGTCGAACGGGGCGGAACCCTTTCGGGGACGGGCCCCTCAGGCGGTTTGTGCCGTTTCGGCCTGCCTTGCGGCTTCGGCGGCGGCCTGAACCGCCAGCAGGATCGAGGTATGGCGATTGCGGAACTCGCGCGCCGGCAACAGCGCCTCGAACCCGTCAAAAGGCGCCTCGGGCACCGGGCCGTCGTGCTTGAGCATCGCCTCCAGCTGCGCGGCCGCCGCTTCCAGCTCGGCTGCGCTGCGCCCCAGCACCGCCCCGCCCAGCACCGCCGCCGCCGCCTGACCCAGCGCGCAGGCCTTGACCTCTTGCCCGAACCGGCTGACCAGCCCGCCTGCCATGTCCAGATCGACCGTCACCGTCGAGCCACAGAGCGGCGAGCGTTTGCGCACGCTGGCCTGCGGCGCCTCCAGCCGCCCCAGATGCGGGATCTCGGCGGTGAGCGCCAGAATGCGCGCCGAATAGAGCTTGATCAGGTCTGAGGTTTCGGACACAACATGCGCTCCTGTTCTGAGCCCAGGATATAGACCATGCCCTTCGATCCGCAATCCCTGCGCTATGACGACCAAGGTCTTATTCCGGTCATCGCGCAGGATCATGCCAGCATGATGGTGCTGATGGTGGCCTGGATGAATGCCGAGGCCGTGGCGCGCACCCTTGAGACCGGCCGCGTGACCTACTGGTCGCGCTCGCGCCAGAGCTTCTGGGTCAAGGGCGAAAGCTCGGGCCATGTGCAGCAGCTGGTCGATCTGCGCATCGATTGCGACCGCGATTGCCTGCTGGTGCTGGTCGATCAGACCGGCCCCGCCTGCCACACCAACCGGCGCAGCTGCTTCTATACCGCCGTGCGCGATGATGCCGAGGTCGAACTGATGCAGCCCGAAGCCTGAGCCGGCGTCAGCGCAGCCCCACCAGTTTGCGGATATCGGCCGGGCTGGCGCCCTCGGCGCGATATTTTGCCAGCGCGCGGGCATCGTCGCGCTTGGCCAGCCGCCGGCCCTGATCGTCGCGGATCAGCCGGTGGTGGTGATAGCGCGGGCGCGGCAGCGACAGCAGATCCTGCAACACCGCATGGATCGCCGTGGCGGCAAAGAGATCGGCGCCGCGCACCACCAGATCCACGCCCTGTGCTGCATCATCGAGCACCACCGCCAGATGATAGGAGGTGCCGATATCGCGCCGCGCCAGCACGATATCGCCCACCCGTTCGCTCATCCATGCCGCGTCGAAGTGATGCTGGCCGGGATGTTCGGGGCCTTCGTCGATGAAGCAAATCTCTTTCAGCCGCTCCATCGCCGCCGCCATGTTCAGCCGAACCGCCGCGCCGGGCAGATGCTGGCCGGCATCGCGGCAGGTGCCGGGATAGACCAGCCCGTCGGGGCCCAGCACCGGCACCCCCTCCTGCGGGGCGGAAAGCGCGGCGCGGATATCACCCCGCGTGCAACTGCAATGATAGGTCAGCCCCTGATCGGCCAGCGCATCAAGCGCGGTGCGATAGGTCGGCAACCGGGTGGATTGGCGCATAACCGGCACCGGCCAGCGCAGCCCCAGCCAGCGCAGATCGTCATGGATCGCGGCCTCGTATTCGGGGCGGCAGCGCGGGCTGTCGATATCCTCGATGCGCAGCAGGAATTGCCCACCGCTCTTTTGCGCGCGGTCCCAGGCGCAGAGCGCGGAATAGGCATGGCCCAGATGCAGCGGGCCGGTGGGCGAGGGGGCGAAGCGGGTGGTCAGCCCAGCCATGCGCGGAACGCGGCCTTGGCACGGTCGGTATAGGCGCGGTAGCGATCCTTGCGCCCGCGCCGCCCGCCCTTGGCGTCGATGGGCGGAAAGAGGCCGAAATTCACATTCATCGGCTGGAAGGTTTTGGCCTCGGCGCCGCCGGTGATGTGATGGACCAGCGCGCCCATGGCGGTTTCGCGCGGCGGCGGCGCCAGGCTCTCGCCGCGCAATTCGGCCGCCGCCAGCCGCCCGGCCAGAAGCCCCATGGCCGCCGATTCGACATAGCCCTCGACGCCGGTGATCTGCCCGGCGAAGCGCAGATGCGGGTGCGATTTCAGCCGCAACCGGTCATCGAGCAGCGTCGGCGAATTGAGGAATGTATTGCGATGAATGCCGCCCAGACGCGCGAAGCTGGCCTCTTCCAGGCCGGGAATCATTTTGAAAACAGCGGCTTGCGCGGCATACTTCATCTTGGTCTGGAAACCGACGATATTGTAGAGCGTGCCCAGCGCATTGTCGCGGCGCAGCTGCACCACGGCATGGGGTTTGACATCGGGTTGATGCGGATTGGTCAGGCCCACGGGTTTCATCGGTCCGTGGCGCAGGGTCTCGCGGCCGCGTTCGGCCATCACCTCGATCGGCAGGCAGCCGTCGAAATACGGGGTGGGTGTGGGGGCTGAAGACGCTTCGCCCTCGCGGAATTCGGTCTTGGGGGCGTCGAGCAGCGCGTCGATGAAGGCCTCGTATTGGGCGCGGTCCATCGGGCAGTTGAGATAGGCCTTGCGCTCCTCCTCGGTGTCGCCCTTGTCATAGCGCGACTGGAACCAGGCTTTCGACTGATCGATACTGTCGAAATAGACGATGGGGGCGATGGCGTCGAAGAAGGCCAGTGCCTCGGTGCCGGTGGCCCGGCGGATCGATTGCGCCAGCGCATCCGAGGTCAGCGGCCCGGTGGCGATGATCCAGTGGCCGCTGGTGGGCAGTTCGGTGATTTCGCCGGGTTCGACGCGGATATTGGGATGGGAGCGCAGCCTTTCGGTGACGCCGCGTGCGAAGGCTTCGCGGTCCACCGCCAGTGCGCCGCCGGCCGGCAGGGAATGAGCATCGGCCATGGCCATCAGCAGCCCGCCGGCCTGGCGCATTTCCCAATGCAGCAGCCCCACGGCATTCTGCTCGTCATCATCGGAACGGAAGGAGTTGGAACAGACCATCTCGGCGAAATCGCCGGTCTGATGGGCAAAGGTGCCGGTATGGGGCCGCATCTCGTGCAGCACCACCGGAATGCCGGCCTCGGCGGCCTGCCATGCGGCTTCCGATCCGGCCATGCCGCCGCCGATGATATGAAGTTCTTCTGTCGCGCTCATGGCGCTGATGTAGCCGCGCGGCGCGGCCACGGCAAGCCGGGTTCAGACCCAGCGCTCAGATCAGGGCCATGCGGTCCACGCGCTCTGGGTCGGGGAAGGGCCGGTAGAGGCCGAATTCCACCGAGGCGATCTGCTGGCGCATCTGGTCATAGAGCCGGGTGGCCTGATCGTCGCCGCGCCCCAGGAAGCGGAAGGCGGCGTCAAGCTGGGCGAGATCCTTGACCTCGATTTCCAGCAGGAAATCGGCGCAGCCCGGCCCGGCGAGGTTGAGCTTGCGCCGCATCAGGCGCCAGCTTTCAATGCGCCCCTCGTCCTTCAGCAGCGTCAGCCAGTTGTCGAGCGCCATGGCGAAGACCAGCGCGCGCGCATCCGATTTCAGCTCGATCATGCAGTGATAGACATTCATCGAAGACCCTCCGTTCGCTGCAGGATAGACGCCGAGAATGGAGAAAGCCTTAATGCCCGGCGGGTCAGCGGGCAGCAGAAGGGGGGCCGCAGCCCCCCTGATCCGGTTCATTCCTGCGTCGGAGCCTCGTCCGGGCCGCTGTCGGGCGCAACCTCCGGCCCGCCATTCAACACTGCGCCCGGTTCATCGCCCTGTTCGGCCACCCGCGCCACCGAGACCACCTCTTCGCCGTTGGTGGTGGCAAAGACCTTGACCCCGCCAGCCGCACGCGAGCGGAAGCTGACCTGCGCCACCGGCACCCGGATCGACTGGCCGGTGGAGGTGGCGAGCATGATCTGATCGGCGAGTTCCACCGGGAAGCTGGCCACCAGCGGGCCGCCGCGCATCGCCTTGTCCATCGCCATCACACCCATGCCGCCGCGCCCGCGTACCGGATAATCATGGCTCGATGACAGCTTGCCCGAACCACGCGCGGTGATGGTCAGGATCAGATCTTCGCGCGCCGACATCTCGGCATAGCGCTCGGGCGAAAGCTGGCCCGGCTCCACGCCGGCGTCTTCCTCGTCGCTCTCGGCATCGTCGGGGGCGCCGGCCATCAGGCGGCGCTGTTTCAGATAGGCGGCGCGCTCTTCCGGCGTGGCCTCGAAATGGCGGATCACCGCCATGCTGACCACCCGGTCATCGGCGCCGAGCCGGATGCCGCGAACGCCGGTCGAATCGCGGCCCTTGAAAATGCGCACATCGGTGGTGGGGAAGCGGATCGCCCGGCCCTGGGCGGTGACCAGCATCACATCGTCATCCTCATCGGCGATGCGGGCGCCGATCAGCTCCACGCCCTCGGGCAGTTTCATGGCGATCTTGCCGTTGCGCATGACATTGGTGAAATCCGACAATGCGTTGCGCCGCACATCGCCCTGCGAGGTGGCAAAGACGATCTGCAGGTTGTCCCAGCCATCCTCGGGGGCATCGACTGGCATCAGCGCGGCAATGCTGACCCCGGCGGGAATCGGCAGGATATTGACGATCGCCTTGCCGCGCGCATTGCGCCCGGCCAGCGGCAGACGCCAGCATTTCAGCTTGTAGACCATGCCGTCGGTGGTGAAGAACAGCAGGTTCGTATGGGTATTGGCCACGAACAGTGTGGTCACCACATCGTCTTCCTTGGTGGCCATCGAGCTGAGGCCCTTGCCGCCGCGGTTCTGGGCGCGGAACTCGGCCAGCGGCGTGCGCTTGATATAGCCGCCGGAAGTGATGGTCACCACCATGTCCTCGCGCTCGATCAGATCCTCGTCGTCCATGTCGCCAGCCCAATCGACGATCTCGGTGCGGCGCGGCACGGCGAAGGCTTCGCGCACCTCGTTCAGCTCGGTCGAGATGATCTCCATGATGCGGGCGCGCGAACGCAGGATGTCGAGGTAATCCTTGATCTTCGCGGCCAGCTCTTCCAGCTCGTCGGTGACCTCCTTGACGCCCATGGCGGTCAGGCGTTGCAGGCGCAGCTCCAGAATGGCCCGGGCCTGCACTTCCGACAGGTTATAGGTGCCGTCCTCGTTCATCGTATGGCTGGGATCGTCGATCAGCCGGATATAGGCCGCGATATCCGAGGCCGGCCAGCGCCGGGTCATCAGCTTCTCGCGGGCTTCCGCCGGGTCGGCCGAGGCGCGGATCGTCGCCACCACCTCATCGACATTCGACACCGCCACCGCCAGGCCGCACAGCACATGGCTGCGCTCGCGCGCCTTGTTGAGGTCAAAGGCGGTGCGGCGGGTGATGACCTCCTCGCGGAAACCCAGGAAGGCGGTGAGGAAATCGCGCAATGTCAGCTGTTCGGGCCGGCCGCCGTTCAGCGCCAGCATGTTGCAGCCGAACGAGGTCTGCATCGGCGTGAAGCGGAACAGCTGGTTCAGCACCACATCGGGCGTGGCATCGCGCTTGAGCTCGACCACCACGCGCACGCCGATCCGGTCGCTTTCATCGGCGACATGGGCGATGCCCTCGATGCGCTTGTCGCGCACCGCCTCGGCGATCTTCTCCACCATGGTGGATTTGTTCACCTGATAGGGGATCTCGTCGACGACGATGGCGAAACGGTCCTTGCGCAGCTCCTCGATATGGGTTTTCGCGCGGATCACCACCGAGCCGCGGCCCTCCAGATAGGCCTTGCGCGCGCCCGAACGGCCCAGGATCAGCCCGCCGGTGGGGAAATCGGGGGCGGGCACATATTGCATCAGCTCTTCGCTGGTCAGATCGGGGTTTTCGATCAGCGCCTGCGTGGCGTCGATCACCTCGCCAAGGTTATGCGGCGGAATATTCGTCGCCATGCCGACCGCGATGCCGCCGGCACCATTGACCAGCATGTTGGGAAAGCGCGCCGGCAGCACCGTGGGTTCGCGGTCGCGGCCGTCGTAATTGTCCTGGAAATCGACGGTGTTCTTCTCGATATCGGCCAGCAGGAAATTCGCGGGCTTGTCCATGCGCACTTCGGTATAGCGCATCGCCGCCGCCGCATCGCCATCCATCGAGCCGAAATTGCCTTGCCCGTCCAAGAGCTTGAGCGACATCGAGAAGGGCTGCGCCATGCGCACCAGCGCGTCGTAGATCGCGCTGTCGCCGTGGGGGTGATACTTGCCCATCGTATCGCCGACCGCGCGGGCCGATTTGCGATAGGGCTTGTCATTGGTATTGCCGCCCTCATGCATGGCGAACAGGATGCGCCGATGCACCGGTTTCAGCCCGTCGCGCAGATCGGGGATCGCGCGGCTGACGATGACGCTCATCGCATAGTCCAGATAGGAGGCGCGCATCTCCTGCACGATCGAGATCGTGGGGCCGGCGGGCTTCTTCTCGTCGGTCTGTTCCGGGGTGTCGTTGGTGTCGCTCACCGGGGCCTCGCAGTGCTGCAATCCACAATATTTTGTTGGCTTCCTTATAGCCGAACCCCACCGAGAGGTGCAATGGCGGGCGGGACCCGGAAAGGCGCCGGCATGACCTGAATCAATGGCGCGCCGGCCGCTCAGGCGCTAGCATGGGAAAAAAGGAGGTGGCCATGTATCGCAATACTCTGGTGCCGATCGCCTATGAGGCCGGGCATGATGCCAACGCCGAGCTGGAGGCGGCGCGCAAGCTGGCCGATCCCGGCGCGCGGGTGACGCTATTGCACGTCATGGACCCGGTGCCTTTCTTCGCCATCGACTACATGCCCGAGGGCTATCGCGGCGAGCTGGAGCGCGCCATTCAGGCCGATCTGCAACGCCATGCCGATCAGTTCGACAATGGCGCGGTGGTGGTGGTCGAGGGCGACGCGGCGCGCGAGATCCTCGAATGGGCCGAGGTCAACGGCGTCGATTGCATCGTGCTGGCCACGCATCGCTCCGATACCAGCCTTTACGGTTCCACCGCGGCGCGGGTGGTGCGCTATGCGCCCTGCGCGGTGCATCTGTTGCGCTGAGAAAACCGGCAGCAGCCAGGGCGGTTGCCCGGCGCTTCGGCAACGGCCGGGCACTGGCTGTCTGGCAGCCATCACAAGTGACTGATAACAGTCTGTTTTTATTGATTCTTAACGCTGATTCGGCATCATTTTCCTGATGGGGCATCTTCATCGGAGTCATGCCATGGTTCAGAGTGAAACCGAACTCATGCTCAAGGGATACGGCCTGACCACGGCCGAGTTCTACTATCGCATGCCGGATTACCGTCACGTTCTCAACAGCTTCATCTGGCAGGAATACGATCTGGCGCCGGATTATCCGCGCCTGTTCGATTTCATCGAATTCTGGCAGCGTGAGTTGGACGGCCCGCTGCATTCCGTGCGCTTCACCCACCGCAAGATGATCGCCCCCGGCGAATGGCGCAATGTGGTGGGCGAGTTCAAGATGCACTAGCGGCGCCAGGCAAAAGGGGCGGCCTGTGCCGCCCCTCGTTGAAGTATCTGTTCAGGTCCGGCTCAGGCCAGATCGAAACGGTCGGCGTTCATCACCTTGGTCCAGGCGGCAGCGAAGTCGCGCACGAATTTCGCCCCGCCATCGGCCTGGGCATAGACCTCGGCAATGGCGCGCAGCTGCGAATTGGAGCCGAAGACCAGATCGACCCGGGTGCCGGTCCATTTCTTGGCGCCGCTCTTGCGGTCATGGCCCTCGAACAGGGTCTCGTCCTCGTTGGCGGCTTTCCATTCGGTGCCCATGTCCAGCAGATTGACGAAGAAATCATTCGTCAACTGGCCCGGACGCTTGGTCAGCACGCCATGCGCGCTGCCGCCATGGTTGGCGCCCAGCACCCGCAGCCCGCCGACCAGCACGGTCATTTCCGGCGCGCCGAGGCCCAGAAGCTGGGCGCGATCGACCAGCAGATCCTCGGCCGAGAGGGTGAATTCCGTCTTCTGGTAGTTGCGGAACCCATCGGCCTGCGGCTCCAGCACCGCGAAGCTTTCGACATCGGTCTGCTCCTGGCTGGCATCCATGCGGCCGGGCGTGAACGGCAGCTCGATGGCATGGCCGGCGGCCTTTGCGGCAGCCTCAACCGCGGCAGTGCCGCCCAGCACGATCAGATCGGCCAGCGAGACCTTCTTGCCGCCGGTGGCTTCGGCGTTGAAGGCTTTCTGGATCGCCTCCAGCGCGGCCAGAACCTTTTGCAGCTTTGCCGGTTCGTTAGCCTCCCAGTCCTTTTGCGGCGCCAGGCGGATGCGCGCGCCATTGGCGCCGCCGCGCAGATCCGAGCCCCGGAAGGTCGAGGCCGAGGCCCAGGCCGTGGCCACCAGCGCCGATGGCGCGATGCCGCTGCCCAGGATACGCTCCTTGAGCGCCTTGATATCGGCGGCGGTGACCAGCGGGTGATCGCAGGCCGGGATCGGATCTTGCCAGATCAGGTCTTCGGCCGGCACTTCCGGCCCCAGATAGAGCGCCTTCGGCCCCATGTCGCGGTGGGTCAGCTTGAACCAGGCGCGCGAGAAGGCTTCGGTGAAGGCCTCGTGATCCTCCATGAAGCGCCGCGAGATCTTCTCGTAGATCGGGTCATAGCGCATGGCCAGATCGGCGGTGGTCATCATCGGGCGATGCTTGATCGAGGGGTCATGGGCGTCGATGACCATATCCTCGTCCTCGACATCCTTGGCCAGCCATTGCTGGGCGCCTGCGGGGCTTTTCACCAGTTCCCATTCGTATTTGAACAGCACCTTGAAATAGCCGCCGTCCCATGTGGTCGGGTTGGGCTTCCAGGCGCCCTCGATGCCGCTGCCGGTGGTGTGGATGCCCTTGCCGCTGCCGAAGGCGTTCTTCCAGCCCAGCCCCTGTTCGGCCAGCCCGGCGGCTTCCGGGTCGGGGCCGACCAGCGACACATCGCCGGCGCCATGGGCCTTGCCAAAAGTATGGCCGCCGGCGGTCAGCGCCACGGTTTCCTCGTCATTCATCGCCATGCGGGCGAAGGTTTCACGGATGTCGCGCCCCGAGGCCACCGGATCGGGATTGCCGTTCGGCCCCTCTGGATTGACATAGATCAGCCCCATCTGCACGGCGGCCAGCGGGTTTTCCAGCTCGCGCTCGCCGCTGTAGCGCTTGTCGCCCAGCCAGTCGGTTTCCGCGCCCCAATAGATGTCTTCCTCGGGCTCCCAGACATCGGGCCGGCCGCCGGCGAAACCGAAAGTGCGCCCGCCCATCGATTCGATGGCGACATTGCCGGCGAGGATCATCAGATCGGCCCAGGAGATCTTGTTGCCGTATTTCTGCTTGATCGGCCACAGCAGCCGGCGCGCCTTGTCGAGGTTGACGTTATCGGGCCAGCTGTTGAGCGGTGCGAAACGCTGGGTGCCCGAACGCGCCCCGCCGCGCCCATCGGCGGTGCGGTAGGTGCCGGCGCTGTGCCAGGCCATGCGGATGAAGAAGCCGCCATAATGGCCCCAATCGGCCGGCCACCAGTCCTGGCTGTCGGTCATCAGTGCCAGAAGATCGGCCTTCAGCGCCTTGTAATCCAGCTTCTTGAATTCCTCGGCATAATCGAAAGCCTCGCCGAGCGGGTTCAGCGCCGGCGGGTTCTGATGCAGGATCTTCAGGTTGAGCTGATTGGGCCACCAGTCGCGATTCGAGCGCGCGCGCATCCGCGTATTGGGGTTGGTGCCGTGCAGAACCGGGCATTTGCCGGCGGCGTTGGTATCGTTCCCGTCCATGTTTCCCTCCGATCAGGCTACGTTCGATGACTCGTGCGTGGCGAGTGCGGCACCGGGGCGCCGCGCGGCCGATGGCTTTTCATAGCAAAGGTTTTTGATTAGTTTAACTCGGATCTTCTTATGTCGGCGATAAGGTGCGCTTATGATCAACGTGACCCTCAAGCAGATGCGCTATTTCGAGGCGCTGGCCCGGCTGGGACATTTCGGCCGCGCCGCCGAGGATTGCGCCATCACCCAGCCGGCGCTGTCGATGCAGATCCGCGAGCTGGAGGAATCGCTGGGCACGCCGCTTTTCGAGCGAGCGCCGCGCCAGGTGCGGCTGACCGGCTTTGGCGAGATGTTCGCCGGCCGGGTGCGGGCGATCCTGCGGCAGGTCGATGAACTGGAAGAACTGGCCCGCGCGGCGCGTGACCGGCTGGCGGGGCGGCTGCGCATCGGCGTGATTCCCACCGTCGCGCCCTATCTGCTGCCGGCGCTGATCGCCCGGCTGTCACGCCAGCACCCGGCGCTCGATCTGCATCTGCGCGAGACGGTGACGCCGAAACTGCTGCGCGAACTGATCGAGGGCCGGCTCGATACCGCCATCGTGGCACTGCCGGTCTCGGAGCCCTCGTTGAGCGAGGTGGCGCTGTTTTCCGAGAATTTCGTGCTGGTGCGCCCGATGGCCGATGCCGCCCGCCCGGTGCCCGACCGCGAGGGGCTGAGCGCCATGCGGCTGTTGCTGCTCGAAGAGGGGCATTGCTTCCGCGATCAGGCGCTGTCGTTTTGCGACATGCCCAAGACACGGGCGCGTGAATTGCTCGACGGCAGTTCGCTGGCGACGCTGGTGCAGATGGTCGGCGCGGGCATCGGCGTGACGCTGATCCCGGAAATGGCGGTGCCGGTGGAAACCCGCTCGGCGCCGGTCTCGGTGGCGCATTTCCCCGAACCGCAGCCGGCGCGCACCATCGGCATGGTCTGGCGCCGCACCAGCCCGTTGGCCCGCCCGCTGATGGAGATTGCCGAGACCGTGCGCGCCGCCGCCGAGGCGGGAGTGAGAGTGGGGGCGGGGGCTAACCCTCGTGCAACAGCTGCGCCAGCACCCGGCGCCAGTGATCACAGAGCGGCGTTGGCCGGTGATCGCCGCGAGTGACATTGACATGCACGAAAAACCCCTCGGCCAGCGCCAGATCCTGGCCTTCGGCAAAAAGGCCGATCTCGTAACGCACCGAGCTTGAACCCAGCCGCCCGATGCGCAAACCGGCCTCGATCCAGGCAGGAAAGGCGATCTCGGCGTGGTAGCGGCAGCCGGTTTCCACCACCAGCCCATAGGTTTCGCCGCGTTTCGGGTCCAGCAGGCCCTGTTCGATCAGCCAGCCGTTCACCGCCGTATCGAACAGCGAATAATGCACCACATTGTTCATATGGCCGTAGATGTCGTTGTCCATCCAGCGGGTCTGCAGCCGATAGAAGGTGCCGAAATCCGCGCGCCGGGCGCGCGGCGGGCGGGGCGGAGCGGCGGTGCTCATGGCGGGTTCACCGCGTCGAGGGGGCGCGTTCCAGCACCCCGGTCAGGCAGCCGATGGCGCCCGCCGCCTTGGCCAGTTCCGAGCAATCGATCTCGGTGCACTCGATGCCCAGTCCCTCATAGAAGGCCCGCGCGCCGGGGCAATTGCCCACCATCAGGATCTTGCGCGGCCCCAGCGTGACGAAATTCATGGCCCGGTTGCGCTGGTTGTCGTCCTCGTCGGGCAGGAATTCGACCTTGTAGCCCCGGTCGCGCAGCGCCTGCACGGCGGCAAAGGGCGTGCGGCGCGGCCAGGCGATGGCCAGATCGGCATCGGCGAAGCGCAGCATGCCCATCAGATGCATGGTGCCAAAGGGCATGTCCACCACCAGCGCCTCGATGCCGATACGCGCCAGCGCCGCCGAGACCTGCGCGATGCCGGCGTCATTGGTGCGCAGACCGCGCCCCAGGATCGCCGTCTGCGGATCCAGGAACATCATGTCAGCGCCCTCGAAAGTGGCATGGCCGGTCAGTGTACACAGGATCGGCACGCCCAGATCGGCGAGCCGCCGCGCCACCCAGCGCTCCTCGCCGGCGCGCGCCGCCGAGGCCGGGCGCGCCAGGATCACCCCCTCGGGCGTGGCGGCCATCAGATCGGCGCAAAACATCTGGTTGGCATCCGCTGCGCCCGCAGGCTCAACCCTGTGCACCACGACGCCCGCGCCCTCATAGGCAGCAATGATCGCGTCATGCTGGGCAGCGGCGCGCTGCCAGTCGATAGCCTCCAGCAGGTTCTCGGCCTGCGGATCCGCGGCACCCAGCTCAGGGCCGGGCCGGTGCATGACCACCGCGCGCAACGGGGCGTACTCACTGTCGATACCGCAAGGCGCCCACAGCGCGCCGATCTCCTCACGGTGCATCTGCACCCTGCCTTCCCAGC
>ERZ869909.393-NODE-393-length-54988-cov-7.584801_pt1 | contig 54988 bp, 47 predicted proteins | sample MGYA00520892_ERZ869909 | MGnify/ENA primary metagenome ERZ869909 (study PRJEB32215, sample SAMEA104723947) | bioreactor metagenome | biome: bioreactor; feature: anaerobic bioreactor; material: water | place: China | collected 2015-03-12 ... | reverse complement strand
GTACTTCAACGACAGCGACGCGGACATCTTTACCGGAGCGGGCGGAGGCCGAGGAGGCGCACCGGGGAAGCCGAAGACGCCGATGGACCCCCGCGAACTCGTTGAGCTTGGCCTTGAGGATGAGTGGCTGCACGCGGTCACGTATGTGGAAATCGGCCCCGAAGGTGAACGCGTCGACAAGCGCGACTACGTCACCAACTGGGAGGCGGCGCTGCAAGCCGCCGCAGCGGATGATCCGATTCTCCGCAAGGTTCGTGAAGGCGAACTGCTTTCGGACGAGGAAGAGAAGGCTCTTGCGGAGCGGCTGAACCGGCCCGAGATGTACTTCAACGAAGAGAACCTCCGGCGCGCCTACAAGCAGCCGGGTGGCAACCTCATCGACTTCATCAAGGCCGCTCTCGGCACGGCCAAGGTCAAGAGCCGCGAGGAAGAGCTCACCGACAATTTCCAGGCCTGGCTCGTGGCGCGGACACTCGCGCCGCAGCAGGCGCAGTATCTCTCGCTGCTGAAGAACCGCGGCATCGCACGGGGGCGCATCGAACTGGAGGATCTCTTCAAGCCGCCCCTGTCCATCCTGAACGCAGCGGAGATGGGCGTCGAGCTCTTTGGCGAGAAAGGTCTGCGCGAGGTCATTCAGGACCTCAATGAAACCGTGTTTGGAACAACCGCCTAGGAAATGCAATTGAACGCCACGATACGCAAGAAACTGAACCGGATCACGGACATCCTGTGGGCCGGTGGAGTCACCAACCCGGTCACCTACATCGAGCAGATCTCGTACCTCATCTACCTCAAGCTGCTCGACGAAGAGGAGTCCAGCCGGGAACTCAAGTTGCGCCTGATGGGTGACCAGGGGAACGGAAACACCGCCCTCCTGTACCCCAAGCAGGCGGAGCGATACCGTTGGTCGAAGTGGCGCTTCAAGAGCGGCCAGGATCTGCGCGACTTCATCCGCGACGATGTCTTTCCCTACATGGCCTCGCTCGTCAAGGCGGAGCCGCAGATCGCGGAGTACTTCCGCGACGCGGTGCTGGAGATCGTCGATCCCAATGTGCTGAAGCAGGTGGTGGACGAGATCGACAGCATCGACTTCGCCAAGCTTGGCACGGACGTGAAGGGCGACATCTTCGAGTATCTGCTGACGCACCTTGGTCAGTCGGCCTTGAACGGTCAGTTCCGCACGCCGCGCCAAATCCGCACGATGATGGTCGAGATGCTCGACCCGGACCTGGGCGACACCATCTACGATCCCGCTTGTGGCACCGGCGGCTTCCTTATCGACGCCATCGAGTACATCCTTGCGAAGTACTCCACGGAGCCCATCGAGGTCCCGATCTACGGCGAGGAATGGCTGGAGCAGCGGGGCCAGACTATCGAGGAAGCGAAGCAGGCTGTGCCGACCCTTCAGACCTATCGCAAGGGACCCGGTGAGAAGATCCCGGACTGGGGCCTGCTGGAACGCTCTATTTTCGGAATCGATGTCTCCCGCCAGATGATGCGCATCGCCATGATGAATCTCGTGCTCCACGGCATCCGCAACGCCCTGGTGAAGCGCGGCAACACGCTGTCCGACATGGGCGGCCTCAGTGAGGACGACCTGGCGCGGCGCTACAAGGTCATCCTGAGCAATCCGCCCTTCTCCGGCCAGTTGCCCAAGGAATCGATCCGCAAGGACCTGCCGACCAACTCGAAGAAGAGCGAGCTGCTCTTCATGGGAGTGATGATGGAAGCACTCGCGCCGGGCGGGCGTGCCGCCGTGGTAGTGCCCGAGGGCCTGCTCTTCGGTTCCACCTCCGCGCATGTAGAACTGCGGCGCAAGCTGGTCGAGGACTACCACCTGCAGGCCGTGGTCTCGCTGCCTTCCGGCGTATTCAAGCCCTACGCGGGCGTCAAGACCGCCGTGGTCGTCTTCGCGCGTCCTGCCGCCGAAGGCAAGAAGGGGAACAAGAAAGACAAGGTCTGGTTCTACGAGGTCCGCATCGACGGCTATGACCCGGACAAGGTGTCCGGCGGCGGACGGCCAGAGACCCCCGAGCGCAACGACATCCCGGAACTGCTGCGGCAGTGGGCGCAGTTCAAGAAATCCGGCTTCACCCAGCCACCCGGCGTGGAAGCCAACACGGTCCTGGAGCCGGGCAGCCCAGAGCCGAACAGCTGGTGGACCTCGGTGGATCGGGTCCGCGAGAGTGAGTACAGCTTGGCGGCGGGGCGCTACAAACCCAGCATCGGCGCAGCGGCACCGGAGGATGACCCCAAGATTCTCATACGAGAACTTATCGATGGCGAAAAGAGCATCCTCGAAGGTCTGGAAACGCTTCTCTCGGAGATCGGTAAGGCATCATGATGTGGAACAGCGTAGACATAGGTTCCCTGTGCCTCCGTCCCGAGACGGTTGATCCGAGGAAGAGACCCAACGATCGATTCACGTACATCGATATCGCCGGAATCGATCGCGAAGCCAAGACCATTTCTTCCACTTCACCGCTTCTCGGTTCTGATGCACCGAGTCGGGCACGGCAGAAGGTACAAGAAAACGACATCCTTGTCTCGACGGTGCGACCAAATCTGAACGCTGTGGCATCGGTTCCTGCGGAGCTGGATGGTGAGGTCGCTTCAACCGGCTTTTGCGTCTTGCGGCCATGCCGCAGTCTGTTGGAGCCCCGGTATCTCTACTATTTTGTGCAAACCAGGCCATTCATCGATTCATTGCTACAGCATGTCCGGGGCGCAAACTATCCTGCGGTGACCGACGGCAATGTCAAAGGTGTGGGGTTGCCCTACCCCGGCCTCTCCGAGCAGCGGCGAATCGTGGAGATCCTCGACCAAGCAGACGCGCTGCGCCAGCAACGCCGCGCCGCTGACGAGAAGGCAAAGCGAATCCTGCCCGCGCTCTTCCACAAGATGTTTGGCGACCCATTTTCCGCCGCAACTGGATTCGAAGTGCTCCCACTGGGTGACGAGAGAGTGGCGGAGATCAATCCACGCGTTGATGCGTCACTTCGAGACACAACGCCGGTCTCGTTCCTCCCAATGAGTGACGTCGATGAAGTATGGGGGCGACTCAGATGCCAGCAACAACGCCTCTATTCGGAGGTAAAGCGTGGTTTTACCCCGTTTCGGGATGGTGATGTTTTATTCGCCAAGATTACGCCTTGTATGGAGAATGGTAAGGCCGCAATTGCGGAGAAACTTGTTAACGGTTATGGCTCTGGCTCAACTGAGTTTCATGTGCTTCGGCCTGGTCCTCGTGCAACGCCCGAGTGGTTGTACAGTCTGCTGCGCCTCGATTCATTTCGACAACTTGCCAAATCGAATTTCACAGGCTCGGCAGGTCAACAGCGGGTACCTACAGGATTTCTAAAGCAGCTCCGAGTACCTGTGCCACCCTTGCAGATACAGCAACAATTTGCGCGGTACTATCGACAGTTCATCGATTCCATTGATGCCGCCACTGAAACTCGCAGAAAGCAGGAGCAGCTGTTTGGTGTCCTGCTCCACCACGCCTTCACAGGTGAGCTCACCGCCCGCTGGCGCGAAGCGCGGAAGGACCAACTGGCAGTCGAACTACGCGAGCAGATGGCGGCGCTGGAACAAACGACTTCCGGACCATCAGCACGTGGTCGCCAGCGGAGGGCACCACGATGAGCGACGACGCGGACACCCATCTGCCGCAGGAGAGCCTGAGTGAGCTTCCGCGCCCAGCGAACTTGGTGCGGTCTTCTATGGTGTTGGACGACGAGCTCAAGAAGGCCGCGCGTCTTGCTGCGGCATGGCACGACAACGAAGTTGCCCGCCTGCAGCGCTCCATGGCACTGCCCTTTGAGCAACTGCAAGATCGGCTTCGCGTTCGGTTGGAGCCGCTCCAAGCGAGCCACCTGAAGATTTCCCAGATGCTCGAAGCGAGCCTCCGTCCGCTGGAGGGCGTGTTCAAGGCGAACGAGCAATGGCAACGAATGGCCGACGAAGCCGCGCGATCCTTGAGCCGCATCGCCGACATGTCCGAGTTTCACAACAGCTGGCAACGCGCCATCCAACCGCTGCGCTTTGAGACCGAGCACCTCAACGCCATGCGTGCGCTGTCCGTCAACGAGACCGCACTGCGGATTTCAGCGGCCGAACGCCTCTTCGCGGGCATCGACTTTGACGCAATACAGCGCGCTCTGGCCGTCCCGGTGTTGGATGACAAGCTCCTGCGTTCCATCAGCGACATATCCAGCTCCTTCGAGCGTTTCGCCGTGTCGCTGCCGACGCTCCCAGACATCTCGCGCATGCCGGACTTTGTCGTTCCGTCCGCCTCGCGCGAACTGCTGTTGGAAGGCTACGCGCTCGAAACTCTCCACGGTGTCGAAGACTTCGAGACCTTGGATGTCACGGTCATCGAGCAGGTCGAGATTGCGCGCGGCGAGGTCACCGAAGGGCTCGTGCTGCTGGAGCAGGTGGACCGCCGCTTGGCCAAAGCCTACGCTGGCGCGCGTGCCGCGTTGAACAGCGACAATCCGGACCGGGTCCGGCATGTGCTGGTGTCGCTGCGGGAACTGTGGGGGCACCTGCTTCGCTTCCTGGCCCCCGACCCAGACGTACTGGTCTGGGTGCCGGATGCCTCTTTCCTGCATGAAGGCAAACCCACGCGGCGGGCGCGTGTGCTGTACATTTGCCGCTTCATCGACCATCCGCCTCTCTCCGACTTCCTGGCAGAAGACACACGCGCGCTGGTGAAGATGATCGAGTTTTTCAATCACGTTCACGATATCGAGGCGGACCTGACGCTCGAGCAACTTGAAGCCTTGATCCTGCGCACGGACTCCTGGCTCACGTACATCCTGCGCATCTGGAAGGAGGGACGATAGCCATGTTGAACGAGGTTCAGCTCGGCAACTTCAAAGCGTTCGCCGACACCCAGCGCGTGCCTATCCGGCCGCTGACGCTCATCTACGGCGCGAACAGCGCCGGGAAGTCAAGCATCATCCACAGCCTTGTGCTCGCCCACCACGCGATTCAGACGGGCGAGCTCGACGTGCACCGCACAACGGTGGGCGGCGAGTCCGTGGACCTTGGCGGATTCCGCCAGTACGTCCACCGGCGCGACGTGACGAAGCGGGTGGAATGGGCGATGGAACTCGATGCGCGCGGCTTCGAGGGGCGCCTGGCCGAACTCTTCGCCCCTGTCACCGCAATCACGGTACGCCTGGAACTGGGGATCGCCCAGGAGGAGAAGAAGCGGAAGCGTGAGGGCGTCGATGCGCGGACTGGCGAGACCGTGATGGTCGAAGAGCCCACAGGTGAAATGGTCACCGTGGGGGACCCCTACGTCCAGGTCTTTGCACTGGACGCCGACGGGAAACGCCTGCTTTCCATGAGCCGCCGCCCCAACGCGACACTCCAGATGGACCGGCTGGACCACGAGCACCCCGTGCTGCGCGAAGCGCTCCGCGCGATGGTCATGCTGTCCTCGACGACGAACGACATGGCCACGGAGGACTTTGAGGGGCTGGACGATGCGGTCGCCGAGATTGTGGCCGAAATGGTGGCGACCTGCTCGCGTTTCCTGCCCGACGGACTGGCCAAGTCGGACGCCTTCCAGGTCTCGCTCCAGCAGTTCTATACCATCAGCAAGGGCCGCAGGCGCGAAGACCTCGCGGCGGCGGTCCGTTCCTTCCTGCCGCGCAAGATCGACGAGATGCTGAAAGGGGTAGCCGCCGCCGTCAGCGGCGAGATTGGCCGCCTCCAGTACCTCGGGCCGCTGCGCTCCTACCCGCCCCGGCACCTCGCCTTCGCCCAACACCACGACCCCAACTGGCACGCAGGCGGCGGCTATGCCTGGGATGTGGTCCGTCGAGACGGAAACGTCCGTACGCAAGTCAACGAATGGCTGAACTCCGAGGAACGGTTGCAGACGCCCTACATGCTGGAGGTGCAGCACTCCTATTCACTCCGTCAGCTCGAACCGCTTTTGCGCCGGATAAGCGACGACGCAGTGCAGTTCGGTGTCCAGGACCTTCTGAATCGGGGTATCAACGACCTGACCCTTCTCTTGGAAGACGGTGTCCCCGTGGATGATGAATCGCACATCTACGAGATAGTCGAGTTTGCCGACACCTTGGCGGCACACGTGAACACGGACGAGACCTTTGAGCAGTGGCATCTTCCAAACATCCAGGAGGAACTACAGAAGAGGGAATCGGAGGCTCTTTCCGAGCTGATTCTGATGGATCAGCGCACCAAGACAATCGTCAGCCATCGCGACGTCGGCATCGGTATCAGCCAGGTGCTGCCCGTGCTCGTCGGCGCGTATGCCGCAGAAGACAAGCTGGTTGCCATCGAGCAACCCGAGATCCATCTCCACCCCAAGCTCCAGGCCGAGCTCGGGGATGTCTTCATCGACGCCGCGTTGGGAGCCAGAAAGAACACCTTCCTCATCGAGACGCACAGCGAGCACCTCCTGCTCCGCATCATGAAGCGAATGCGGCAGACCTTTGAGGACAACCTTCCCAGTGGTCTGTCGCCTGTACGCCCGGAAGACATCTCGGTTCTGTACGTCGAACCGGATGGAAAACGCAGCATCATCCGTGAAATGCCCCTCAACGAGCGCGGCGAACTCGTCAAGGCATGGCCCGGCGGGTTCTTTGAGGAAGGCCTGAGGGAGATGTTCTGATGCCGCTGCTGTCCGACTATGCCCTGATTCCCGACATCTTCGACTCGTCGTCCTACAGTACAGACGAAGTCGCTGGGCTGCACCTGCTTCAGTTGAAGGATGTGCTCCTGAGTGAGGGCGTAGTTCGTGACATGCGGGACGGCGAGTGGTCCCGTCAGTTTGAAGCCGGGCCACGGGCGTGGCATGCCCGAGGCCGGGAATTACTTAAGAAACTTCGTCAGCAAAATCGTCTGCACGCGCGGGCAGCCTGTCTGGATGAGGCGCCCGGTTGCGACAGCACCTGGTGCCAGGAAGCGCTCAAAGGACACGAAGAGGCACCGCTGACTGGCATCATCGCCACGCATGAAACGCACCAGAACTTCAAGGACAACAGTCTCGTTGCCCGGATCGACAAGCTGTCAAGCGCGCCTTGGTGGGTGGGCTGCAACCCATCCGTCCGCTTGGGTAGAAGCATCGACGAATACACTGCGCAACTCTCTTTGCTGGGCCGGTGCGCCAACTCCTTGATGTTCATCGATCCACATCTTGAGTCCGGGCGCGGATACCGAGACTTTCCACGGCTGTTGCAGCTTGCGGCCCATCGGCTTCCTGCGCCGACGATTGAAGTTCATCGCATCTGCTATTTCGACAACCGAGACAAGCGCGATGCCCATCCGGACGGCGCTGGCTGGCGCACGATGTTCTCACCGTGGCGAGCGACGCTCGTCGCCGCTGGTCTGCGACTGGAGGTGTTCATCTGGGATGACTTCCACGACCGCTACGTGATCAGCGACTTGGTCGGTATCAGCGTGCCTTACGGCTTCGATACCACCTCGGACCCCAACGCACGCACGACCTGGACGCGCCTCAGCCGTGATGACCGGGAGGACGTCCAGCGGGAGTTTGACCCCAGTAGCGCCAGACACCGCCTCATGCACAGGTTTACCGTTCCTGCCTGAGTAGCAGTTTGCAAACTGGAGATGCCGACCATGATCGTCAGAGCCTTTGGCCTTTATTGGAACGTGTCCGCGGTGGATTGGGACGACAAAAAGATGCTGGGGGTAGATGACGAAAGCGCTCCTCAGATAGAAACCAATGCATGGAAGCAATCTGGTATCTATTGCCTCTACAATGAGTTTCTGCCCATCTATGTTGGCCGCGCGTTGAATAAGAATCTCGGTGACCGAATTTGCTCGCATCTCACCGACCGGCTGGCAGGGCGTTGGGACAGCTTCTCATGGTTCGGCGTCCATCAAGTCAACAAAGTTGGCTCCCTTCGTTCCTTTGAGAATCGCCTGAACAGCCGCGACGTAATCATCAAGTCACTTGAAGCGTTTGCTCTCATCGCATTTGATCCGAGATTGAATCGGCGGCACGAGAAGCTGCCGAACGCGCAAGAGTTCGTTCAAATGGCCACTAAGACGAAAGCGATTCGCACGCTCGTGGAAGAGATTCACGCTAAGGTTTTTGATCCTTCCAACTAGCGGGCCGCTGATGCAGGACCTACAGGTCGTCTCCCGAAGGAGCCGCCGCGACGTGTAGCGAAGCGCACCGGAATCGGACCGGAGCCCCATGACCGTGTGCTATTTCAGCGCCGGGCGTGTGAGCGTCCGAGGCTCCTTCGGGTCGGCGAGTTGAACCCAGACCGGTCCCCTTGCCGTAACTTTGGCGCGACCTGACGGCCCGGGCGGCGCGGCGGCGAGGGTGGGATTCGAACCCACAGTACGGTTGCCCGAACAACGGCTTTCGAGTTCGTCGTCGCTTGCTTGCGTGAGCGCATTCATTACCTCGTCAATGGCAGCGTCCGCTTGCGGACAATCGGAGACATCCACTTACAACTCGATCCGGCGCATCACATCGACAAAGACCGGTTCGGCATAAAGCACGCACGAATCGTTGACGGTCACGACGGTGCAGCTCTTCGCTCCAATCTCGCGCTGGTGAACATGAGGCCTCCGGCGCGAATGAGCGAGAGCATTATCGCTTGCGTGTCGAGCACGTTTAGCCCAGGGGCATGTTCCAGCGCCGTCTTTCGCGCCGCTTCGTCGTCAATAGCCAGTGTGTGTGTCCGAGAGATGGCCGCGGCGATCGCGGCGCACTCTCCCAGGCCCAGGCGCGGATTCCGACTCAGTTGAGCGAATAGGGCAAGTTCTTCAATTGACTCGACGCGCGTTTCTTCCAGTCCACCATCGCTCAGCGCCTTCTCAAGACGGACCAGCTGCTCCCCATAATGGGTGGTGACTTCACTGCGAACGTGCTCTGTGACAAAGAATCGGAAGTCCGGGTGGCCGGCGATGAGATCCACGCGGTCGATGGCCAGAAAATTGATGAGCACGCTTGTATCGAGCAGTACTGGCGCTCGTTCTGAATCTGCCATTCATCCGGTCCCTACGCGTTCTCGGCGGTTGCTGCCTTGGCCAGAGCAACCAGCTTGTTGCCAGGAATATCGAGTTTGGTGCTGATTTCCAGAAGTTTTCCTCGGGAGATTTCTTCGCGGCGGAAGGCCTCCACGGCCAGATAGGCGACTTGGCTAACCAGCTCGCGGTCCGGCATGACCTGTTTCTCGACTTCCATCTCGTCCCAGAGGCGAAGGAGTTTTAGGTAGCTGAGCGCATGGTGATCGCTGGCGAGCAGCGTCTCCATTTCCGCCTGGCTGGATATGTTTAAGTTCTTGAGTCGGTAGACGGCGGCCTTGTAGCTCACGCCGAAATGGTAGGCGAGTTGCGCCACGTCCTGATAGGTAATGACCTGTGACCCCGGTACGGGACGACGTTGGGCTTCAACCGGTGAATTTTGCGTTTCCTCCTCCATGGGCGTGTAAACGTGGAGAGTCTGGCGGCTTGGTGCTCCCTTGTCAAAGGTCCTGAAGAACGTGGTAACGCCCCCGGCTGGCATCAGAAACGCGGCACCAAAAGCGTTCGCGCGTACCTCGGCCAGAGAATTCTGATTTCCGGTGGTCGTGACACTGACGGGCTGGCTGCGGTCCATCAGGCAGTGACCATATTCATGGGCGTACGAAAACCGTTTCCGCGTGCGGCTATGGGCGAAATTCACCAGAATGACATGGCCCAGGGCGGGGTGATGTAGAAACAGTCCGGACATTTGATCCGGCAACGTGGCCCCGGAAGCCCACACCCCTTGAGTGGCAATGAGATCGGCCATATCAGGAATGGGGGAGTCGCTCATTGCGATGCGCTTGCGTTCTTCGTTGGCGACCCATTCGCCTTGTTGGACGGCCTCGGCCGGATTCCGGGGCGGATCCAGACGGTATGCAGGCGGCCCGGAGCGCCGTGAGAGGTCGAGCACGGCTTCCAGTTGTGCGCCTTCGCGGCAGATCTCAATGCAGCGGGTGACGTTGGCTTTGACGACCGGGTTGTCCCGGAAGTCAGTGTCGATACGGTAAAGCGCGACGAGTGCGTCCTCTTCGTTGGTTACACCGTCCTCGGCGAAAAAGGCTACAATATCGCGGTTATAGAGCTTGGCCAGCGTTGCAAGTTCGATGGTGGACACGGATCGGTTGCCTGCCTCGATATGGGCAATGGCCGTCCGTTGCAGACCCAGCGCCTCGGCAGCTTGCTCCTGGGTTATACGGCTGCCTTCACGGGCCTCTTTGAGCCGTTGAGCGAGCACGGCTTGGGTAATCGTCATGGCGGCATCCTCCCTTCGATGGCGGCGGTGTGCGGGGCGGCGTCCCACGTGGGCGAAGCATAATGTTTCGCTAACATCATTGTCACTTTCTTCCTGATTATACCATGTGCGCACAGGGCTGGAAGTTTCTTCCCGAAGTGTGCTATAATCTGTTCAGGTCAGGAAGTGAGGCGGTCTTGCTTCCCACGCGCAAGAGGATAAGAGCCATGGATCATTTGCACAGCGAAGTGCAGGCCGGGCCTCGGGACGTCGTTCATGTGACGCTCGACAAGGCCGCGCGAGTTCTTGTGATGGACTCGTTGAACTATTCCGCGTACCGGAACGGGCGTTCATTCCGGCACTACGGGGGATGGGCCAGGGTAACTCCCTGCCGGATCGTGCCCCCCTACAGCGGGCGGTGGCATGTTGTGATCGATTTGGAGGGCCAAACTGGGACTATCCGTGCGGGTGTCTCGGTGGCTCAAGCTGCTTAAGCAAAGAAAGGTCAAGACATCATGGGTAAGTTCACAGGTTTGAAGCCGGGAAACAAGGCCCCGGCATCCGGACAGTACCAGCAGATCGGGCCGAAAGGCGGCAAAGGGAACGAGGTCACGGTTTCCAAAGGGGAGAGCATGCCCCCGACGACCAAGCCGGGCTCCACGTTCACCTTGGTTGATCCGAGCAAGAACAAGTCCGGCCAAGGCCGATAATGGTTCCTGCTCAAGGGCGGCAGTTCCGTCGTGACCGCAAGCGGTAGCTTGGGGCAGGAAAATGCCGTTCCCTGTAGCGGCAACCGAGAGGAATCTGAAGAATGGAAACTCACCAGGCAGTGCAGCTGCCTTTCGACCCTACGGAGATCGTTCTGACGGGCATGCTTCGTGGTCTTGAAATGGCTGTCGGCATTTTCGACAGCCTTCCCTGGCCGATCAAGCTTGTGTTCGTCGTGCTGGTTTGCGTCCGCTTTTTCGGGAAGACGAGCAAATCCAAGAAGACCCTCTCCCGGAGCCGATCTCGCTAAAGGGAGCATTACGCCTGACATTTGTATCCAAGGTTCAATACCGCTTCGTCGCGAGCTTATGCTGAAGGGTGTGGAGAAGGTGCTCGATTCGGTGCTGTTCGTAGGCGTCGATGATAGCCTCGAAAGACAACGCGGCGGCTTGGTCGGGCAGAAGTTCGGCGAACAGTTGTTGATACAGGAGGAAGGGGATACGGTCCAACGGCGCTTCCAGGGAGGCCTGCGAGAGGAATCCCAGCATCTCGGCCTTGGTGCCGGGGCAAATGTCGTCACGGCGGACGGCCCGAGCGATGATTTCGCGGCAATGGCTGCGGTAGATGTCGTCCAGGACGTGGGCGAGCGGGGGAGTGGGGCAGAGCAGCCGGAACAGTTGGAATATGCGGTCCTTGTCCTTTGGATGCCGCCGCTGGGCGCGGGCGATTTCCTGCTCGGCGATGTCCATTCGCCGGAATGTTTGATCGATGGCGTGTATCTGGGAGCCGGTTGCCACCTTTGCCAGGCCTTTGATTAGGTCGTTTCGTGTCGTTTTGGTTTCCATGACTGCCTCCGTTGAATGCGGTTGTTTTCAATGGGAGGCAATCAGCGCCGCGCGAAGGCCGGTCAAGGTGGAGGCGAAGCACTACCTTGAGGGGCCCATTCGAGCGCGGTGCTACAGGCCGGACATTGAACTGAAAACAACCGCAACGGAGGCAGAGGAAGCCCGGCACGGTAACGAAGCATGAGGAAGGTGGCGGATGGATTCCGGTCTTGCGAGAGGTCCAATCGGGGCGAAGGATGGCTGGGCGGCGGCGGGATCGGGCCTTGTGGGGCATCCTGGAGGGCCGTTTTCATGCCTGAAGCCCAGAATCAGCCGGGATCGCGTCATTGTGATAGAATTTGCAGGCGCTGCGGGTGCTTCGCTGCTCTACCCGGTGGAACAGGAATGGGACGCGTTTCCTTGGATTAGGGTGAATTTATGGCCGCAAATTGGGCGAACAAGCTTGACCTTCGCACTGAGTTGATCCCACGCGGGGCGCTCATTGGAGCCTTGGAGCGGGAATTGGGACGGCGGCTTACGCATGAGCACCGGCACTACTTGGGGAATCAGCCGGTTCACTGCGGGGATATCCTTGAGCTCTGTAAGGATGGGCAATGGCTGAGCGGACGGTATGAGTGGTCAGGCAACCCCGAAGAACCGCCCGTTTTCTTCTCTGATGACGGTGGGGTGCAGCTCGACGACGCCTGTCTGCTGCGGTGGCCAGCGGGCTAAATCGCGATTCGCTCGATTTCGTCGAGGGTTATCGTGTCCGCCGTGCGGTCGTAAAGCTTGGTGGTCCGGGCGGATTCGTGGGCGGCGATGGCCTGGGCGGCTTCCAGCGTGCCGCCGTTCTCCAGGTAGGCAGTGATGCCTGTGGCCCGGAAGGTATGGCAACTGATTCTGTCCGACAGTCCCGCGTCTTTCGAGCGGCGCTTGATCATGCGCAAAACATCCGTGCGCGTCATCGAGTGGGGGGTAAGGAGCCGAATCTTTCCCTGGGCGCTCCGGAACAATGGCCCCTTACGGTCCTGGACCATTCCGGCCGCCTCGATGTAGGCGTCGATGTAGGCCTCCAGATTGTGATGGGCGGGCACTTCGTGAAACTTCCCGCCCTTCTCATGGAGCCGAATCCACCAGCGCTTTCCGTTCTGGTAGTAGTCTTCGACCCTCATGCCTACGACGGCGCTCACGCGGGCAAACGAGTAGACCATCGCGCCGATGAGCGCGCGATCACGCAGGCCTACGACATGGGACACGTCGATGCTGTCGAGCAACTGCCGGGCCTCGGCGGAATTCAAAACGTGGGTCTTACCTCGTTTCACGACATACTTCGGTCCCCGGACGGACGCTGCCGGGTTCATCGGGATAATCTGGCCCACGACAAGCCAATCGAAAAGCATCCGGATCGCCGCAAGGTGTTGCTTGACGGTCGGGGGAGAGCCGGTGTGCTGCTCGATGTACGCGGCCACCATGACGGGCTCGAGCTTTTCGAGCGTGAGTTCTCGGGCTTCGCACCACTGGCAGAAGTCCGCCACGGCGCGGGCGTAGGCCCGGCGGGTATTCGGATTTCGGATGTTGGCGGTGAAGAATTCGACAAAGCGGCGGGATGCCCGTTCACCCGCGGCCGCCATCAGGGCGGGGAGGGGGAGGCCGGTCCCGCCGGCGGACAACCCCCGCGACTGGGTCACCAAGTTCGTGCTCATATCTGCCTCTTCGTCTCGCATGCCATAGCGTATCATAACGTCCTTTATGATGCGCCACTTTGGGAAAAATATCAGGGCCAAATTGAAGGCAGAACTGTCTGTGAAACTTGCTAAGATTAAGTCTCTTGGCCGCTTGGGGATGATCGACCGATAGCGCATTCCTGCTTCATGACGCCCCCGAGTTGGTTCGGCATCGATAAAATTGGCCGTAGTCATTGAAAAGGGCCAATTTGAAAAGCATCCGCGATATTCATCCAAGGAGGCTACCTGCAAGTCTTGTGTCTTCAAACCTATATCATAAGAATGTACTTGCGATGGATCATATCCGGCTTGCCCGGTAGAGGGACATCGTTCCCAAGGGGGTGGCGAAGTTTTGAGTTTCCGCGACTTCCTGGAAGCCTGCCCCGGCAAAGAGTTCCGGCAGGCGTCCCGTTACATTGTCCCGTGTGTTTGCAAAGCCATCCAACAATTGAACGCCTAGGAACGCGGTCCGCATCACGCGACCGGTGGCGCGTCCCCAGTCAGCGACATGTAGCTCACCGCCAAGCCGTAATACCCGATACAGTTCCGCAGCTGAGCGCGCTTTGTCTGGCCAGCTAAGGTGATGAAAGAAGAGGCTTGAAGTAACGCGGTCGAAGTGGCCCTCCGGGTAAGGAAGGGCGTAAGAGAGGCCTTGGTCGAATTGTATTGCAGCTTCCGCCACGTGGGCTTTCTTTCGGGCGATCTCCAGCATGGCCTCGTCCCCATCAATGCCAAGAATCTCCGCACTTGGGCAGCGGTGCTTCATGGCGATGGCCAGAGTGCCTGTGCCACACGCCAGATCAAGTACCCGCTGACCACTCCCGATCCGAGCCTGTTGAATTAGCGCAGACTTGAAGGTCCCTTCGCGGGTGGTCAGACGCACCACTGCGTCGTAGGCTGGTGTAAGAAAATGGAAACCCAGCGCGGGCACAAAGGACTTTTCACGGTTACTCGCCATGTTGATCTAATCTCCGGCGGCAGCCAAGAGCCGCAGCCCGTTGAAGACTACCAAAAGAGATGCGCCCATGTCGGCGGCGATGGCCATCCAGAGGGAGGCGAAGCCCAAGAGGGACAGTGCGATGAATATGACCTTGATCCCGAGCGCGAAGGCGATATTCTGTTGGATGACCTGGAGCGTCCTGCGCGAGTGATTGATGAGCCATGGCAGTTTGGAGAGGTCATCGGACATGAGAGCGATATCCGCCGTTTCGAGGGCGGCGTCGGTTCCCACCGCGCCCATCGCAATTCCCAGCGTGGCTGTGGCCATTGCGGGTGAATCGTTTACGCCGTCGCCGATCATCGCGACGGTGCCAAATTCTTTGACCAACTGCTTGATTGCCTCCACCTTGTGCTCCGGCAGTAACTCAAACCGGATGTCTTCTACACCGGTCTGTGCGCCGATGGCGCGTGCGGTGCCCTCGTTGTCGCCCGTGAGCATGACAATTTTCTCGATGCCCGCAACCTTCAATTGTTGGATCGCTTTTTTTGATTCGGGGCGCACCTGATCCGCGATACTGATTAGGCCGCACACATGACGCTCGTTCCCAATCACCACGACGGTATGGCCGTCGGCTTCCAATCGCATCGCTTCTTCATGCACTGCGCCCTGGTCGTCCGCTCTTTCATGCAGGAAACGATGGCTGCCAATCCAAAAGACGCGACCGTCAATAGTCGCCTCTGCGCCCTTTCCCTGGACGGCCCGGAAGTTTTCGGCGGGGGCAGGTTTGATCCCTTCGGCCTCGGCTCGTCGTAGAATCGCCCGCGCCAAGGGGTGCTCGCTGTGCGCTTCGAGGGCGGCAGCCCGTTCCAACAATTCGCGCTCATCGTGTTCGTTGAGCGCTACCAGCTTCTGCACCTCGGGATGGCCTATCGTCAGCGTGCCCGTCTTGTCCATCGCAATGACGCGCACCCTTGCGGGCGCTTCAAGATAGCTTCCACCCTTGATGAGAATTCCCGCACGCGCTGCGGCGCTCAGTCCGGCCACGATGCTTACCGGGGTTGAAATCACGAGCGCACAGGGGCAGGCAATGACGAGCAGCACGAGACTCTTGTAAAACCACACATCCCACGGCTGGCCAAGCAGGAGCGGGGGAAGCAAGGCGACGACAAGTGCCAGCGCCATCATTGCCGGTGTGTAGTATCTGGCAAATGTCTCGACCCACTGTTCGCTTGGCGCGCGGCGCGACTGCGCTTCTTCCACCATATGAATGATGTGCGCAAGCGTCGTGTCGTTTGCTGGCTTGCTTGACGTGAACTCGAAAGCGCCGGATTCGTTGATGCTCCCGGCGTACACTTCGTCGCCGGGTTCCTTGTTCACCGGAATGGACTCACCCGTGATGGGGGCCTGGTTGACGGAGGTCGAGCCTTTCACGACTTTTCCATCAAGCGGAATACGCTCGCCGGGCTTGACCCGAACCGTTGCGCCGACCTGTACTTCGGCCACGGGCTTCTCCGTGACGGCCTCCCCTTCAACACACCGGGCGGTCTGCGGGGACAAGTCCATGAGCGCGGCGATTGCCCTGCGCGCCCGGCCCACGCTCCATGATTCCAGCAGCAGCGCGACTGCAAACAGGAACGCGACTGTGGCGGCCTCGAAGTACTCCCCGATGGCGATTGCCCCGGCAACTGCAATCGTCATGAGGAGATTCATGTCAGGACGAAAACTGCGCAAGGAATACCATGCCTTGGGAAAAATGAACCACGCGCCACAAAGGATCGCGATGAGGTACAACACGATGGATGCGGCGGGAAAAGTGTGGCTGTCAGCGCCTTCCGGGGAAAGGGCGTCACCCACGCCATGTGCTATCGCGTGCCACATGAAGGCAAGCGAAAGCGCCACGCCGCTTGCCGTGGTCATGATCTGCCTTCCACGCACTGCCCAGAATGCCGGGGCTTCCTGTTTGATCGCGGCGTTCCAGACGCTGGCGCGCATTCCCGTGCGGGCAACACCCTTGGTTACGTCATCATCGGAGAAGGGCGTTGGGGACTCAACAATCATCTTGCCGTTGAGCAGGTCAAAGGTTAGCTTGTCCTCCCCTCCAACCAGCGGACCAATCTCACGCTTCAGCACGGCGATTTCTTCCGCGCAGTCCATTCCCAAAATCTTGAATTGAGAGCGCATGAGACTAACTCCTTGTACCAGGTGATTCTCGATAGGCCATGCGGTAAAGTACCGGCAACACGAGCAGCGTGAGCGCTGTTCCGGTGATCATGCCGCCCACCACCACGGTGGCCAACGGGCGCTGCACCTCCGCACCGACGCCGGTCGAGAGGGCCATCGGGATGAAGCCGACCACATCAGTTATCGCCGTGGCGAGGACGGGCCGGAGACGCTGTTTGCCGCCTTCGACAATGGCGTCCAGCAGGGACAGCCCTTCCACGCGGAAGGCCCGAATTGCCGTTACCATAAGCTGTCCATTCAACACGGCGATACCGATGAGGGCAATGAACCCAATCGCGGCACTGACGCTGAAGGGGATGCCGCGTGCATACAAGGCAAAGACGCCGCCGATAGCAGCAAAGGGTACGCCCGTGTAAATGATGAGCACATCGCGCAGGCTGCGCAGGCTGAAGTACAGCAAGAAGAAGACAAGCAGCATGGTGATGGGGACTAAAATGGCGAAGCGCAACTGGGCCCGTTGGAGATTCTCGAACTGGCCGCCCCATTCGACAACGTAGCCCTCGGGCAGTTTCACTTCCGCCTCGATGCGCCGCTGCGCTTCTGCGACAAAGCTTGCCACATCCCGATCCCGGACATTGGCCTGGACGCGGATGAGCCGTCGGCTCCATTCGCGGTTGATGGTGGCGGGGCTGTCCGCCACCTGAATGTCGGCTACCTGCTCCAGCGTCAGGCGCGCGCCCTGCTCCGTGGGAATCGGGGCGTTGCGCAGCGCGTCGATGTCGTTGCGAAGCCGGTCGGGAAGGCGTAGTACGAGGTCGAAGACACGCTGGCCTTCGTGGATGGCCCCAGTCTCAATGCCTCCCAGGGCTTTGACGAAGGCCAACACCTCGGCACGCGGGACGCCAAAGCGGGCCAGCCGTTCCGAGTCGATCCTCACTTGGAGTGTGGGTTGTCCCGTAATCTGGTCCACGGAGATGTCCGCCGCGCCGGAGACCTCAAGCAGCACACGCTGGATGTCATTGGATACGCGGACCAATTCGTCGAAGTTATCACCGTAGAGCTTGATGCCTACATCGGACCGAATGCCTGCAGACATTTCATTCATGCGGAGTTCGATCGGCTGGGAGTAGGCGATGTTAAGGCCGGGAAGATCATGCAGGGCTTCCTCCACTTTTGCCAAGAGCTCAGCCTGGTTGGTGGCGGCCTTCCACTGCTCACGGGGATGCAGCGTGAGGAAGATGTCCGTCAACTCGGTGCCCATCGGGTCGGTCGCGATTTCTGCGACGCCGATGCGGCTCCAAACGAACTTTACCTCGTCGGGGAAGCGTTCCAGCAGCAGTTGTTCGATGCGCGTATTGTACTCGACGCTGGTCGGTATGGAGACCCCCGCAAGGCGAATTACATTAGCGACAACCGCACCCTCGCTGAGTCTGGGCGTGAACTCCGCGCCCACGCGCGTGACGAGCAAGATTGTCGCCGCAAGCAGCACGGCGGTAACTGCGAGCACGAGCCAACGGAGCCGGAGTACCCGGGTGAGCAGGAAGCCGTAGAAGCGGGTTAGAATAAAAGACACGTCGTGGCGCTCAGCGCGCGCGTTCCATGGCAGGGCGTAGTACGACAGCACCGGAGAGAGGAAAACGGCAATCAAAAGACCTCCCGTCAAGGCAAAGATGAAGGTCCAGGCCATCGGTTGAAAGAGTTTTCCCTCGACGCCTTCCAGCATCAGAACCGGCACGAATACAACCGCGGTGATGAGCATGCCGAAAACGCCGGGACGGATCACTTCACGGCTGGACGCCACAATACAGGCCGAGCGTTCGGTGGCGGTGAGGCGGCTCCCTTTCGCCGCCTGCCTTTCGCGCAGCTTGCGCAGGTTTACTTCTGTCACCACGACACTGCCATCGACGATCATTCCGAAGTCGATCGCACCCAGGCTAAGCAGACTGGCTGCGATGGACATCTCGTACATGCCAATGACCGCGAAGAGCATCGCCATTGGGATCGTGATGGCGACGAGCAGGCCCGCGCGGATATTGCCGAGCAGCACAAAAAGCACCACGATGACAAGCAGTCCGCCGAGCACAAGGTTGTGCGCTACCGTGCCAATAACTTGGGTGACAAGTTCGGTGCGGTCGTACACGACCTCGACTTTGATGTCATCCGGCAGCGCTTTGGATGCTGTCTCCAACCGCTCGCGGAGTTGGCGCGTCACGACGTTGCTATTCTCGCCAAGCAGCATGAAGCCGAGGCCCAGCAGCGCTTCACCCTGTCCCTGGAAAGTAACTGCACCCCGGCGGATTTCATGGTCTATCCGAATCTCTGCCAAATCCCGCAGGTAGATCGGCTGGCCACCTCTAGCCGTCAGCGCAATTGCGCCAATCTCCTCCACATTGGCGACCCGCCCAAGGCCATGCACCAAGAGTGATTCGCCACTGCGCTCGACCTGTCCGCCACCAACATTTTCGTTGTTCCGCGCCATCCCTTCCTCAATGTCTGCGAGTGTGAGACCGTACTTTACCAGTGCCTCGGGTTCCACGATGACATGGTACTGCTTCTCGAAGCCGCCCCAACTGTTCACTTCCGCGACGCCCGGCACCTTGAGCAATTCCGGCTTGATGATCCAGTCGTGCAGTTCGCGTATCTCCGTCAGGGATATTTCCGGGTTCTCCGATCGCAATACGTAGTGCAGCACTTCTCCAAGGCCTGTCGAGATGGGGCCAAGTTGGGGCCGGTCTATCCCCGCTGCGAGTTCGACGGTGTTTAGACGCTCCGAGATGAACTGCCTGGCATCGTAGACACTTGTATCATCGTCGAACACGGCTACTACCTGGCAGAAGCCGAACTTGGAAACGGAGCGCACCTCAACGAGGCCCGGTAGCCCCGAGATGGCCAACTCAATGGGCAGCGCGATCTGCTGCTCGATTTCCACCGCGTTGAGCGCGGGAGCCGTGGTGTTTACTTGCACCTGCATGGGGGAGGTGTCCGGGAAGGCGTCCACAGGGAGCTGCGTGAGGCGCCATACCCCGAGCCCGCCCACCACGAGGAACACCAGCACCACCATCAGGCGGTTTTCGAGCGCAAAGCTCAGCAAGCGGTCAAGCATGACATTGGTCTCCTTGCCTTCTAGTGGTCGGCGCAGCCCGCGCCGAGGCGTGCCTTAAGCAACTCTGACTTCACGATGTACGCGCCCTCGGTCACGATCTCCTCATCGGGTGCAAGACCGGCGGCAATGACGGCGCGGACACCGTCGCGCGCGCCCACCTCCACCCGCCGCGCCTCGTAGAGGTCGTCTTCCAGCTTGCGGAACACCACGGTGGTGGCGTCCACATCCTGGAGCGCTGAGGCGGGCACGGAAACCATCCCGCCCGTCGTGATTGCGGCAAGGCTCGCACGGCCAAAGAGTCCACTCTTCAACAGGCCCTGCGGGTTGGGCAGTTCCGCGCGAACTTTAAGCATGCGTGTCTGGGGATCGAGGCTCGGACTTATCCACTGAATGCTGCCCTCAAAGGCCAGGCCGGGATAGGCATCGAAGCGTGCCAAGATTGGCCCACCCGACTGGACAACGGAGAGCGATTTTTCGGGCACGGACAACTCCATCCACACATTGGACAAGTCGGCGATGAGGAAGAGCGCATCGCCGGGGGCAGCTGCCGTCCCTCGCACGGCCTTGCGCTCGATGATAGTTCCGGCAAAGGGTGCGCGCACTTGCAGAAGGGCATCCTTACCGCCGGCAATTTCGCCTGCCCCGAGGCCCTCCAAGTGTTGTTGCGCCTCCGCAACCGCACTTTCCGCCACGGCCACCGCTGCTTGCGCTTGCTCGAAATCTTGCCGCGCGGAGATCCGCCGCTCATGTAGATCCTTTTCACGTTGGAGCGTCTGTCGGGCCAGCAGGGCCTCGGCTTGGGCCTTGCGCAACGCGCCCTTGGCCACAGAAAGATCAGCGGATCGCAGCGTTGCCAGCACTTCTCCCGCCGCAACAACGTCGCCCACTTCTCCCAGGACTTCGGTGATGACGCCGGCGCCGAGCGGGGACACGGCGGCGTGCCGGTTTTGATTGAACGTGACCTGTCCAAGGAATTCCTGGGGCGTCGCGCTCGTCGGGGATGGGAGTGCCGTGCTCACGCCCGCCTTGATGGGAGAATCGGCAGTTGCAAAGCGAATTTTCATCCCTTGACCCACCGGCACCAGCCCGACCCGTTCTGGGTGGCAAATGCCACACTCAATTTCCGCCAACCGGTGCTCCTTACACATGAGCGCGGTACCGCTCTTCGGCGTTTGACCATCCTTCCTTTCGCCGATCCCGGGGTGGCAGATAACGCACTCGTCCTCGTAGACGCTGTGCGCGCCACACCACAGTCGGTTGGGATCGCGTTCCTGCGCGCCCGTTCCTTTCGTCTTCTCGGCTATTTCAGGGTGGCACAGGACACACTCGTCTTCGTAGATATCGTGCTCGCCACACCACAGGCGATTGGGATCGCGTTTTTGTTCGCCCGTCCCTTTCGTCTTCTCGGCAATCTCGGGGTGGCAGAGGACGCACTCGTCTTCGTAGATGTCGTGCTCGCCACACCACAGACGATTGGGATCGCGTTCCTGCGCGCCCGTCCCTTTCATCTTCCCGGCTATCTCGGGGTGGCAGAGGACACACTCGTCTTCGTAGATGTCGTGCTCGCCGCACCACAGTCGGTCAGGGTCGCGGGCATTTTGATCCCGGCCCGATTCCGCACTGGCTTCGCCAGTATTTTGCTCGTGACCACCCGGTTCTTCTCCCAACGCGGCAGCTACGGGCAATTCGACCGTTGCGAAATAATAGGCCAAACCGCAGCCCGTGACCACGATCAGTGCGGCCAGTACAATGCTTGCGTTCTTCATTTTTTCTCCTCCACGGGTGTGGTTGAATTCGGTGATTGCGCAGGCTCCACCGCCATACCGGTGAACCGTTCGATTTCCACGATGGTCTGCTGGAAGGAAGCCTGGGACTGCGACAGTTGCCGTTGCGCGTCGAACAGCGCACGTTGCGCGAGCAGGACATCCAGCAATCCGAATTTCCCGGCGCGGTAGCCTTCCTGCACGGCGTCAAAGGCGTCCTGGGCGGTGGGGATCACGGTGTTCTTGAGAGCCTTATAGGCAGCATGGGCGGCGGCGGCGCGCTCGTATCCTGCATTGAGGGCGTTGGTGATGCCTGCCTCGACGGCGCGGCGCTCGTAAGCTGCTTTGTCCGCTAAGTATTCCGCTTCCTTTATGTTTCCCTGGTTGCGGTTGAAAAGTGGAAGGGGTATGGAAAAGCCCAGGACGAGGCTGGTATCGCGGTCCGAGTCCGCACTGCCGCGTCCCAGCGTCAGACCCTCCGCGCTGGAAAGCCCCCAGTCGCGGCTGGAAACGCCACTTTTCCCCGCATTGCGCACACCAAACGTCACGGTGAGATCGGGCTTGCCGTTTGCGCGCGCCAGAGCGACCAGCGCATCGCGTCGCTCCAACTCGGCGATCCAGCGGGTCAAGTAGGGTGACTGGTCAAGGGCTGCCTTGAGATCATCGGCGGGCGGCGGGGCGAAAGTATCGGGGAAGCTGCCTGTTGCCACGCTGAATTGCGGATTGCTGGACCCCCAATTTCCTGCCAATTCGATGCGCGCCGCGCGGAGTTCGCCCGCCGCGGTCTCGTGCTCGATGGCAAGCTGGCTGAGCTCCACCTGGCTGCGCGATTCCTCAATGGGCGATACCTTGCCAGCCTGCACCAGCGACTTGATGGTCTTGTGGGCCTGATCCGCCAATCCTGCCAGGGTTTCTGACAGACGCACTCGCTCCTGTGCCGCGAGCACGGTGTAGAAGGCGCGCGCGGTCTGGGCGAGCACGTCGGCGCGGGCGACTTCGTAATCCCACGTCACGACATCCCGCTCCCGCTTCGCTGCCTCCACTCGCTTCGCCCGCTTGCCGCCCAGTTCAACAAGTTGCGAAAGCGCCAGCGTCAACTGCGCCTCCCCGAAAGCGCCGCTACGGGCGGACTCCGAGGCACGTCCCGTGGCGAAGGATAGATCGCCAGCGGGCGAGAAGCCCTGGTTCCTCGACATAGATGTGCTACTGGCCGCTCCGCCAATGCGCAGGTCTTCAAGCTCCAGCGAAAGTTCGGGGTTGGGACGCAGTCCGGCCTGTAATTCACGGGCTTCGGCGGCGCGGATGTCCCATGCAAAGGCCGAGAGTCCGGGATTGCCCCGTAAGGCCAGTGCCAGTGCCTGACCCAGCGTCAATTCTCCCGGTGGCTCCTGAACGGGCGGCGCTGATGATTCTTGCGCATGGGCAGTCGCGACGAGTGCGAGAGAACATAAAGCAAGGGTATAAATAGTTTTTGCGGTTGACATGCGCACGGAAACTCCTTGGTGTTCTGCTCCGGTGAATCCATCGCGCCGAGAGACACTCCGGGCGGGAAACTGCGATGGGGAATTGAGCATGGGCCTGAAAACGATTCAGGCCGCGTCGAGGAAACTCGACGGGAGTCCGGCGCGATCAGACGAGGAGAGAGACGGTCCGGAGATGGGCCAAGGGTGTGTTTGTGCAACCCCTGTGGCGAGGTGGATGGAGAGCCGAGTTGCAGGGAGTACCCAGCGCATCGTCCAAAGCAATGAGGACGGGAAGCACAGGGGGCGCAAACGCGGGGGCCTGTCTGGCCGCTACTCGCCCTGCCTCTGTATTGCTGTCAATTACAATGTCAACACAGATACCGCAATCCGCACTGTCGGCTGGCGGTAACGCAACTACGAAAGCGCTGCCCGTGACGTCCCGGCTTGGACTATCGCAGCATTTGCCATCGGATGCCGACTCTACCGCAACATGCCCATCGGCACCGATGCACAGCACCAGCCCTTGCCCTACCAATGGCAGGGAAAGAACCGCGATGAGAAAACATGTGGCAAGACATTTCATTGGATGAAAACAAATCCTTGTAGCTCAGGTTACCATGGAGTCTAGCGGATACTCAACGCGCAGGTCAAACCAGGACTTCCCCCAAAAATTTTGGGCTGAAATGCTCAATTAGCGTTTTCAGGCAAAGAGGGCCAATTGTTTTTGGGTTGGCGGCCGGATTCGGGTGTGGGGCGGGCCGGGATGCCGGGCGAAGATGGAGCGCAGGCCATCGGCGAGGGCGTAGTATTTGAAGTCGGGGATGCCGAACAGGCGTTTGGCGGCTTGTTCGACGTAGCCGGCCATGACGCGCAGGCGGGCGTCGTGGTCGAGAATGCAGGCGCAGAAGAACATCACCGCCAGTACGAGGGCCATGAGGTTTTGCAGGCCTTGGTAGTTGAGCACCCGCACGTTTTCGAGGTCGTAGCAGGTCTTGGTGTAGCGGATGGTCTCTTCGATGCTCCAGCGCTTCATGTAGGCTTGCACGAACCACCACTGGCGTTTGAAACTCCGGTTCAACGGTTCGGTGGTCAGCAGCATCAAGGGCTCTTCCCCAAAGCCGTGGATGACCAATAAATACAGGGGTTCTTCGCGTTCGGGCAGGCGCACCCGGCGGTACCCAAAGCGCAGGGTATAGGCACGTTCTTTGGTGTCTTCGATACGGCTGATCACTTTAGTGTGCCGGCACGGACAGCTCGTGGCAATGTCGCGGGCAAGGAGTAATTGGTTGTTATAGACCAAATGCCGGTCGCCGCGCAGCCGGCACAAAAAACGTGCGTCTTCCTCCAGCATGGGGGCGAAGAGATTGATGCGGTCCCCGCCTCGGTCCACGACCCAGATGCCCCGTTTTCCCGCATGCGCTTGGACGGCTTTGACAGCCCGCAAAATTTCCGCGTTCTCGCTTTCGAAGTCCGGCGCCTTGGCCGACCACAACCGCTGATACAAAGGCACCATCGTGGGCGAACCCACCTCGGCGCCCATCACATGCACGGTCCAATACCCGTTGGCAAAATCGTGCGCGCTGCCGTCCCGCACCCGTGCCAGATACTCCATCTTCTTCGCATAGGTCTTCGACAGGTCGCTGGGGTCGATAATGAGCAACGTATCCGAGCCCACACGCGGCCCTGCCAGGCGCAGCACATTCTCCTGGACCACGCCCTCCAATTCCGGCCGCTGAAGATTGCGCGATAAGCGCCATTGCGTTTTGCGAAGAGGAATCGACTCTTCCAGCGTCCGGCCAATCGCCGTGAGCATCACCGATTCGGAAGCCTGAATACCGTAGACCATCTCTGACACGAAGCGTTGGGCCACTAAACAAAGGCCGTCCGAAAGATCCCCCGAAAATCGGCCAATACGGTCTCGAAGATTCCGCGCAACTTTGGTAGCATTCATGAGCGAGGCTCCTTGGTAGCGTTGGGATTGCGGCTTTTGACAACCAAATTCTGACCTATCAAGGAGCCCGCTTCAATTACCCCAGAGATCCCCCAATTTTGTGCCGAGACACAAAGCTATCCTCCTAACCAACTCAATCATAGAAACTTACGCCACTAACCCTTCAATTCTTGGGGGAACTCCTGGCAGGTCAAACCAGCGATATTCACGGATTGCCTATCACCTACCGTCTTCGGACCGTCGTCGTCGGGTGACCAGAAGGGGGAGCGGACCGCGTTCAAGAGGGGTCAAGGAGGAACGCCGCAGGCGTAGTGTCCTTGAGGCCGCGGCGCGGTCTGCTATGCACCGGAACCCGGCGGCGGCGGTTCGAGGACGGTGCACTGTGCAGCTCACCCGCCTACCGGATCGATTCCGGAGTCAGAGGGGGAAACAAACGGCGTGCAACTTACTCGACATTGGCCTCGGATGGCCCGACAGGATCATCGGAGGCCCAGAATGCACCCTGGCCGCTTTCGGTGGCGACAACGGAAACCACGGTAAGCGGCCCCATGATAGGGGCTAGATTGTGCGGGGGCGGGAGTAAGCGCGGACTACCTGGCCTGACTGCATCGTGGTTCGTCCACGGCGAGCGGCCGAATCGCTTCTTGGAGGACTCTACCTCCTTCAGGATGTCGATTTTGCGGGGTCGTTCGGCGCAAGCGTCATGAGCGACCACAGCATGATCGATACCACGGCAGAATTTTCCAAGGCAGACGCGACGAGGGGGCGCGGATTGTCAATGTCACCCGAAAGTGCGTCAGTTTCAATATTGCAGGGAAGGCAGAGGGAAACACGGGCGCTTGCTTCCCTCTGCCGATGGGATAGCCTTGTTGAGTTACTTCAGCACGCAACAATGCGGGCAAGGCAACTCTTCGCCGTTGATCGGGCAAATGTAGCCCGAAGCCGCTGTGGGAGCGTGGGCGCCGGCTTGCTTGGCGATAGCCACGCCGCCGAGGGCCAGCGGCAATGCTGCGAAAAGCATTGCCAACAACCATTTTTTGCTGTGCATTGTTCAATCCTCCTATCTATTCAACAATCCGTTTCCTCTACTTGGCGGGCGATGGGCCGGCCATGGAAACGGAATAGTCACTTACTCTGGCGGCGTCGCGTCCTGTGGAGCGGTAGCCGGTATCGCCGTAAATCCGGCACGCTTCGCCGCCGCGGCTACCGCATTGGCATCGAGATCGGATTCCGCGACGTACAGGAGGGCGGTGGCGTCCGGATACGACACCTCCGCGCGGCTTACTCCGGGCAGTTTCGTCAGTTGTATTTCCAAAAGCGCCGCGCAACCCGCGCAGGTCATGCCTTCGACGTTGAAGAGATAGGTTTCCGTGACGGCCGGTTGTGATGCCTCTGTTCGGGTGGGCGAAAGGTCTACCGGGCCGCCGCCAGCCGTCGCGCGGATCAGCACCGGGCTGTAATACGGAAACAAGGCGAAACCGGCCACAAGGACTGTGGTGATCCAAAGCATAGACCGGTTGAACTTCTGGACCTTGAGATTCGGTGTGGCGCAGGTCTCACCGGGAGCGCACTTAGCCTTCCTGATGTACACGAAGTAAAACCCCGCGCCCAGAAAGAGCACGGCGGCGGCAAGAAAGAATGGGCGGACCGCCTCGAAAAAGCCTGCTACACCGCCAGCGGACAACCCGAAGGCCAGCAGCAGCAGGGGCAGCCAGCAGCAGGCTGACGCGACGATTGCCGCGCCCACGGCGCCAGGCATGCTCCATTTGCCCAAGGAACCGCGCGATTCCATGGGGCTGGGCACTTCGCTGGAGGCGGGCCCACAGCAATCGTGATCGGGTTCGCGAGAAACTTGATTGGTCATGACCTTTGGATTCCTTCAGGTTGCGCAGCAACTCAGTTTCGTCACATCTTTGCCGAAGGTGATGGCGGCGAGTTTGACGCCCTCGCCAAGAGTCAGGTATGGGTGGAACATATCCCTGAGTTGCGAGACGGTGATGTTGAACTTGATCGCCATGGCGATCTCCATCAACAACTCCGAGCCCTCCGGGGCGAGGATGCGCGCGCCGAGCAAGCGGTCGGTTTTCCGGTCGCGGATCAACTTAATGAAACCGCGTGTGTCCCGGGCCGCCAAGGCGCGGGGCACGTAAGTCAATGGCAGCGTCGCGGATTCAGCGTCGAATCCTGCGTCGACCGCTTGGGCGTCATCGAAACCCACGCCCGCCACCTGCGGATCCGTGAAAATCACCCAAGGCAATGCAGTGTAGTCGCGCTCGCGCGCGGCGCCGGTCAAGGCGTTCTCGGCGGCAAGCGCTCCTTCATATGCGGCCGTATAGGCAAACTCCGGTTCACCAATCACATCGCCTGCGGCATAAACGCCGCGGACGCTGCTCTGCCCTGTAGCATCCACCTGTATGAATCCACGCGCCTCCGTCTTGATTCCGGCCACCTCCAATCCCATATCGGTGGTGTTGGCCTTGCGGCCGGTGGCGGCCAGCAGGTGGGAGGCGGTGAACATTCGAGGTTTCCCATCCACTTCCGCTTCAACCGTAACCTGATCGCAATCGCGCCGCACAGTTTGCACACTGACACCGGTGACGATGACGATGCCTTCGCTTTGAAGATATTCGGTCAGTGCATCGGTCAGGTCGGGGGTTTCAGTCGGCAGAATGCGGCCAGAGCGCTGGAGGACGGTGACCCTTGCGCCGAAGCGGGCCATCATCTGAGCACACTCCAGAGCGATGTAGCGTCCGCCGAGCACGATGAGAGACTCAGGAAGGCTATCGAGTTCAAACAACGATTCATTGGTGAGGTATCCCGATTCCGCCAGGCCGGGGATCGGCGGAATGAACGGCGAAGTCCCGGTGGCGATCAGAACCCGATCGCCGGTGATCGTCTCGTTGTTCACTTCAATGGTGTGGCTATCGACGAATCGCGCTCGCCCCCTGACAAGGCGCACCTGTTCCAGATCCGCAACTACATCGAGGTATTTCGCCTGCCGCAATTGTTCGACCAGATCCCGCTTCTCCTGGATAATGGCTTTGAAATTGGAAATGAGGCCGTTGACCTCGATACCGTCGAAGGGTGTCCGTTGAGCACGGTGCAGCGATTCGGCGGCGCGGATAAGCGTTTTCGAAGGCACACAGCCGGTGTTGACGCAGGTGCCGCCGATCGGCAGACCGCCGTTGATGAGCGTCACGCGCGCGGCGCCAAGTTCGACCGCCTTTGAAGCCGCCGCGAATGCCGCGGAGCCACCGCCTACGATGATCAGGTGCAGGCCCCGCTCATTGCCACAACAGGATTCAGCGCCGCATGTGACACCGGCATCGGAGTTTTCGTTCATCTTTAACAATCTCCTGATTCGCCATCCAAGGCTTCAAGAATGGGACACACGCTTGTGTCTCCAGTTCCGGCACACGCCTCGGCCAGCTTAACCAGTGCGTGTTTCATCTGTTCCAGTGTGCGGATGCGGGATTCTATGTCCGCTACTTTGGTCTCGGCCTTGAGCTTCACATCGGCGCACGAAGCCTCGGCATCAAGCCGAAGCGAGAGCAGTTCGCGAATCTCGCGCAACGTAAAGCCCAGTTCTTTCGCACGCCGGATGAACCGCAGGCGATCCACCACCTCCTCGCGGTATTGACGATACCCCGACTCTCGGCGCTCCGGTGGCTCGATGAGCCCTTCCCGTTCGTAGAAACGCACGGTTTCAACGCCGATACCTGCGTTTCGTGCCACTTTTCCAATGGTTAGCGATTCCACGAGACTCGTTCCTCCACGTTCATCAATTGGATTCTACACCCCGTACCATACTACAGAGTCAAGGGAAAGTTGGTGAAATCTTGATGGCGTAAGGTGCTGACAACGGCGGAGAAGGGGCAGCATGCCCTCGAACCTGAGTGGGTGCGTAACGGAAATTTAAGGGGGGGGGAGGTCGATTGGCATAACGCGATCATCTTGTTTGCGATGAACCGCGATAATAGCTGCTACGCGTCCTTTCCCGGCTACGGCGTGCCAAGGGAGATTCGGCGTTGCTTTTACGCCCAGCCTTTTCCCGCCGTCCACATCATCTTAAAATCACCGGATCGTGCGGCAGCGAGTAGGGGAAGGGAGAGAAATTTGATCAGTTCCCGATGTACGGTCACAAAGTCGTTCTCGGGAATGTCTGGAAGGCTTGAGCGACGGAGAAATACGGCCCAGAGGTCGCGTTTGTCGCTTCGATTTGGAAAGGTTTCCAGAAGGCACGCGGGTATTTCTTTTGGGATGTCCGTTTTTCGACGCTCGAAGGTCGCGTGTATGGCCCGGCACAAGGTCGGACCGTCGAAGTCAAATTCGCGCGCGAGCACACACAGGTCGTAGAAGTCTTTCATGCGGGTATTGAGCACGTCAAGAGAAACCATCGCCTGAAGTTTCTCGGCCACCACCGTTTCGCGCGGGTAAACGCGGATGTATGGCGCGGGCAAGGAGGAAAGGAGCACCGTATATTCCGTCTGCTGAGGTTCGGGGGTGACGGCGTCGCCGAAACCGATGTCTATCTGCAATGGGATGCGGGCGTTTTCAAGATTGGCCACGAGTTTGATTCGCTGACCGTTGTATTCGTGCTCGACACGAATTTCCTCGACGTGGATGGATTGTTCATCGAAGATCAGCCCGTCGGGAGGTACATCCGTGCGGCAGATGTCCCAGAGGGCCTTTCCGAGCGCTTTGGCGGAGGGGTCGCCATAGCCCAACAAGTCGAGATCGCGTGTAGGGCGGTGCGGTCTTTGGGCCCATAGCGCAAAGAGCCGCGCTCCCTTGAGGACGAAAAGCTCGGCGTGTTTCGATTGGCTCAGGCGATAGAGGAAGCGTTCCGTTGCGAAGGCCGCAAGGAGGAGGTTAAAGTCCGAGCCGTCTGGCCTTGCCAGATTGCGGAGACGCTCGCGAATGGAGGCGGGCACGTTCTTTGGCGGCGGTGTCATAGAAACATCTCGATATAGGGCTGTACGACCTTGGTGACTCGGCAAATGACGGCGTATTTCACGAGTTCCGGCACAGTCGCCTTTTTTTGCGCCATGGCATCCCGTAGGGCTTCCACCGCCACGTCGCGTCCGATTCTGCGCCGATATCGAAAGCAGTCGATCACGGTACGGGCGGGGCTGGTGATACGAACGGGGACACCGTCAACCAGGTGGTCTTCGATGCCTTCAGTAAGGGCCTTTCCGGAAAATCGGACTACTTCAAGGGACAGGTCGGGGATTTGGGGCCGCCTGGCTTTGGGGTGCAGCGCGATCCAGACTGCGCCCGGCAGTTGGGTCGTCAGTTCGTGGAACCGAAGTGCGGAAAGGAGGCAGATAATCGCGTCCGGCGTCCGTTTCGCGAGGAGCGCGAAGTCGTGGTTTTCCGTGGGCGATGTTTCCGGATGAACATAGAGACCGCGTCCAACGCGGACCAGCCGTCCGGAGCGATACAGGACGGCAAGGATATGCCTCGGTATGCCGTGCTTTTCCAGATCGCGGGGGCGAAGAATACCCTGCTTTTGGGCGAGGGCCAGTACCCGGTCCGATGGTGAAATCATTGCGCCCATTGTTTCATTTCGTCGTTATTGTCCACTGAGTACCCGACGTTTTGTAACACATTATCGAAGGGCAATGCAATGGCGCAAATCGGCGCTGAGTCTTTTTCGTGATCGCGGGATGCACGCGCATGGCCGCCGTCCCAGTCACAGCGCTTGGTGGGGCCATCGCTGAGATAGCGCCATTGAGCGCGCAATTGTCTGGTTTTTCGGGACAACGGCAAGGGCCGGAAGTGATGTGGGTTCCGTTCCGGCCTCGGATGGCCCGTCAGGGTCATCGGAGGCCCAAGATGCACCCTGCCCGCTTTCGGTGGCGACAACGGAAGCCACGGTAAGCGGCCCCATGTGCGGACGTTGTGAGAGAGGGATAGAGAGGAGGGGAGGCCGGTGGTGCATTGGGCCTCGAAAACCTCACATGTGACTGTGTTCTTCCGCGGCCGCGTTGGCGGCTTGGCGGTTTGCGTTGGAGAAGATCCAGGCATGGGCCATGTCGGCGACCTTCTCCACGAGGGGCAGGTCGTCCCGTCCGAAGGTATCGGACGTGCGCCACTCGTCCCCGTCCTTGTAGAGGCGGGTGATCCGGACGCTGTGCCGTGAGCCGTTCTTGGTCTCGTTGGACCAGATAGCGGCCTTGATGGCGCCGAGGCGGACCTCGTACACGGGCGCGTTGGCCTTCTGCTTGTCATTTCCGTTGGATTTCGTCATGTCAAGAACCTCCGTTGTTTTGGGGTGGTATGCCCCGGTTAAGCCGCGAGCGTGAGCAGCGCGGCAGCTTTCTCGTCGGCTTCGATGCGGTCGCCCGCATTGGGAAGCTTTCCGGCCAGGCGGGTGAGGGCGTCCACCACCGCGAAGATGGTGAAACGCCCTTGGGTACGAGCGATCTCGAGGGCCTGTTGCGCGAGCGCCCGCGAGAAGCCATGCTTGTGAAGCGCCTTGAGGGCCTCCTCAGCATCGTTACCGATGCGGGCCTGCATGGCGTTGCGAATCACCTTGGCGAAGCCGTCCCGGCGTTCGTCGCGTTTGGCGTTGAGGTTTTCGATGATACGCCGGATGGCGTCCATCGACTCGTGGACCCTGGCCGTGTGTTTGCGGCTGAATTCCACGACCTCGACGGCGTCCCACACGATGTGATTCTGGCATACCGCTTGGAACCAGAAGGTCTGGACGCCGACAGTCCTGCGCCCCACTTCCGAGTTCCACAGGAAGAAGCCCGGCGCGAAGGCCTCGCCCTCGATCTCGGTCCATCCCAGCGGGTCGATGAGGAAGCAGAACATGTCCTGCTCTCCACAATAGAGTCCGGTGCCGCCACCGGCCGCCTCCTGGGGCGGCTGGAAATCGACCGCGAACTCTTGGGCCATGGCCAACAGGTCCGCGTTGTACAGGCGAGTGTAGCTCGCGCTGTGGATGGAGCGGACCGACTCGCCATGGGTGAGGACCTGGAGGGGCTTGGTTCCGCCGGGCATGGTTTCCCGGAGGACCTCGCGTGCGGTCTGCGGAGCCAGCTTGTTGAGGGTGTCCTTGCTGACCTCGGCCAAGCGGCACAGCTGGGTGAAGCTCCAGTCGTTCAGGCGGTAATCGCCCTCCTGATCCAAGCGGAGCGCGAGCCCGCCGTTCTGGACTTCCGGCACCATCAATACGGGCGGATGCCACTGATCGATGGAGCGTTCCTTCTGTTCCCGGCAATGACGCCACAAGGCGTCAAGGCTCGGGAAGTGTTCGTCCGGCGAGCGCCGGTAGAGCTCGTTGTGAGCCCGCGTCAAGTTCTGCATACCTGTCTCCTTTTCATTTGTAACCTTGAGTAAAACCGTTGTTGCACCACCGGTCTCCCAGAAGAAAGGGAGACGGGGTTTCCCGTCTACTCGTATTGACTTGAAAAAGAGCGCAATCAGGTAGGTTATGCGATGACCATACGCGAACGTGACATTTAGTCAAGTTTTCGCGCGGGAATTCGCGATGGAACGTCGCTGGCGCAGGCAGAGATGGGCGGAGAGCCGGGTAAGCGCCTCCATTGGGCCTTGGGGACTGGAATGCCCCTTACGGTATGGCGGCCGGTTTTATGACTCTCCATGCCGGTCCCACCATGGCCCAGTCTTCGCCATCCCAATAGAAAAGATGATAGGTGGTTCCATACTCACTGCCTGGCTTCCGCACCTTGACCTGGTAGAAGGTGAGTCCCGGCCGCAGAATTCCCATTCGAGCCAAGTCGCGGGCTCCGGTTGCAAAGGACTCGAATGCCGTTGTCCCTGGCGCGTATTCGACCAAGTCTTCGACGGTTGCGTGGAACACGCCTACGCTCGTCTGGTCGGGTCCAGGGGCAAGCAACGCAGCTACATCATTCGCATCACTCAGGAATTCGCTGTGCATGTTGAGGATGCGGTCGATATGTTCCGGCAGGACCGCATCGCTAAGGGCTTTCGCAAGGCGTTGCCGATCCGGCAAGAGGGCCTGTGTGATTCTTGCGGCCTCGGCGCGGTTGTCCGATAAGATGGCGGCGTGCAGATCGTGAAACCGGCGCTGTAGGTCCGCAGGATCGCCCGCCTCCGAATGCACTGAAGAGCCGGAGCAGGCGGCGAGACTCAGCCCGGCAAGGACGGCGGCCCCGCATGCAAACGCGTTCAATCTCATGGTGCTGAATCCTTCCCAAACGCGCGCCGGGTTTCGCGGCAAGGGGTTCGATGGTTTTCAATCAGACGGCTGTGCTTTGAGCGGTCCTTCCGGCGCATAATATGCATCGCGAAGTTGATTGAGCCGGGCAGACCATGCGGACGTGGTGTCCGCAGGCGCATCGGGAGCGGCTTTCGTTTTTCGTTTTTCCGGCTCGACAGGAATTTTCTGCGCCGCTTCAAGGCGCGCTTCCACGGACGGGAAAGGCATTTCAGGCAGCGGGGCGCGCCGGACCGTAATGGTGCGCTCGGATTGGGCGGGCCACGGACTGGTCATCCGGCGGCGGTATTCGTGCTTGGTGATGGCATGACTGGTCCGGACAGGAACAGAGTAGCCGGAGTATTGGGAATAGCCGCTTCCACGCACAATCTGACAGACCGCCAGGAAGGGATCATCGCCAATCTCAATGATGTTGTTGCGGCGGATACGAGGAACCACCTGTTGACGGAAGTTGAATGAGAGTCCCTGGGGGGTGCTGTTGTATCCGAATTGCCAGTCCTTGGTTTCTCCCGAGGCCTTGATGATGCGATCCTGTTGATCGAGGTCTGTTGCGGAAAAGCAGAGTTTGAGTCGTGTATTGCTTTCCACCGTAGGCCGCAGGTCGGACTCGGGCGTCACGAGATCGGCGAAGGTCTGATTGGCCAGAATCGCGCCAATGCCCATGCTGCGGGCTTGTTCGAGAATGATCTTGAAGTTCCCAGAGGCGATCCGCTGAAACTCGTCGATGACCAGGTACGTCTGCGCCGTGCCTGCCGGCGCCTCCACGCCTCCTGCTTCGTCCCCCGGCTGTACGCTGGCGCGGTCAATGAAATATGCGGCGTTCATGAGGGAGTAGAGGGCGAGCTTGGCTATTTCCCGAACGGTGGCCGCTTCTACCGCCGCAGGCAGCCAGAAATAGACGACCTGCTTCTCACGGATCACTTCGTCCATGCGGATAGCATTCTGGGCCGCCTGGTCATTGTCTTTGGCCCGCGCGGGCGTGAGATTGAGCTGCTCGAAAGTGGCGAGGGACTCGATGACGGAGATAAGTTCGAAAACCCGTTCGCGCTCTTCGGCGTTTTGGAAAGCGCCTTTACGGCGCGTGTACTCGTAGAGCTCCTCGAAAGACTCGAGATTCGGGTTTTTTCTCAAAGCGCCTGCGAGCCAATGGCGGGCTAGGCGGGAGAAGTAGGAACGCCCGTATCCCTCTCCATGATTGAGGCTGAGCGCTTCGAGGAAAATCTCGCAAAGCTGGTTCAAGCTTATGTGCTGGCTGTCCGCGAGGCCGAAAGGGTTGAAAATGTAGGTTGCGCGGTTCAATTCGTTGGTGAAGTACTTGAATTCCGCTCCCGCCTGCTCGGCCTCGATGCGCGCGGCTTGGAAAAGCGACGCATCGCCCTTCAGATCCAGAATTACCACGGCGGCGTGGCGCTGACGAATCAGTTGGGTGACGAGGGGCGCGACACCCAAAGCCGTCTTGCCGCTGCCCGAGTCGCCGACGATGTAGGCGTGCTCTTGCAGGATGTCACGGTGAAGAAGCAGGGGGAAATCGTCGATGGGATGGATGCCCAGCCAAAGGTGTTCGGCTTCCATGGGCGTCTTCGAGGCCATCAGGCGGCGCACATAGGCTTCCCAGTCGGTAACCGCGCCGCCGTGGTCAACGAGTTCAGGCAAAGCGCGCTGCGCCTCAAAGGCCAGCATAAGCACCGGCCCCGCGACGAGTACAACAATGGTGAAAAAGCATACGGGAGCGACAAACACCGCCAGAAGAATCGATACGGCGATGTTGTAGTGGGAATCGATGATGTAGACAAAGACGGTGGGAAGAAGGGCGAACGCAGCGAAGGCGAGTACGGCGCGCCAAATGCGCGGGCCAGCCTGACTGATGAAAACCCCAGGGACATCTTCGGTGTATTGGCCGTAGTTGAACCAACTCACCGTCGCCCGCCCGAGGACCATGAACAGCCTGCGCAGCCTTGCGCCGCCGGGCACCAATCGCCGCAAACGGAGATACGCGACGGCGGGCGGCACGGCGAACAAAAGCAGCATGGAGAATGTCGGGCTGTACATGAACGGCATTACGACATGCACATACGGAATCACCAGGTAGAGCGCGGCGGCGAGTACGATTCCCCGTCGGTACTCGGAGAAGCATTTCGCCTCCTGTGCGCAGAGGGCAGCGCTCTTTGCGGCGTCTACGTCGCCAGCCTCGCGCAAGCGGGTTTCTTCCGCACGATATTGACGGCGGGCCTCCGCGATGCCCGAGGGCCAGTAGCGTTTGCGAAACCAATCGAGGCGTTGCCGACGGACCTCCGGCGGAACCCGATGACTGGCTGAAAGCCATAGGTAGAAATGCTTAACAAACCGATCCGCGAAATGGATAACGACCAGCAGGACGGCGGCATAGACGAAAAAGGAGAGTTCGCGCCAGGCAGCAAGCTGGAGCAGGAACCCGATCCAGATCGCGCCGAAATACATCCCCAAGCACCGGGTGAGGACGGTTCGCCAATCGCCTCGGGACTGGATGAGCATGGCAAGCGCGATCCAGGGCAAGAATCCGCTAAGAGCGTACATGAAGCCGATCATTGAAACCTGAATAGGCAAGTCCTGGGCGGCGGTGGTCAGCGACATGGCGGCGGCGGCAACATAAATGGTGGCGAGGAGAAAAACGGTCAGATTAACCTGTTCGGCCTTGATGCTTACGTCGGGGCGGTAGTCCAATTCGAGTTTGCGCCAATCGGGCGCTTCCTGGTCCAGCCGCCGATGATTTATTATCGGGTCCATAAGCCTTCTCCACGTTAGCGCTGGCCGAGGCGCGGGGGACACTCCCCGCGGCCGGACCATCGGCCTTTGGTTACGAAAAGAAATCGAGCATCTGGGGAACGACGCAGACCTCGAGCGCTCCGACCCGCAGGTTCGGATACTGACCGCACTCCTCGACAACAGCCTTATGAATTAGCGCAGCCTTGGCTTCGGTAGCCACGAGAGCGCTGACGACTATCAAGCCCTGGGCATGCATCTCGTTGAGCAGGGGGGTTTCGGCGAGACGTTGCCAGCAGTTGCAAATCTTCCGGGCGAGGTCTCGGCCCGAGGAGCGGGTGACCCCGGATGAGGCGTGGGGCGTGGGCCGGTAATCCACGAGGGCGACGCCCAGCCGGGCCGAGGCCTCGGGTACGAGAAAATAATGCTGGTTGTTCGGGTCGACGCCGGGAATCTTGTCGGTGCCCAGCAAGCCGTAGAATTCCGCCTCGGTCAATCGGACGCGCCGCCGATCCTGCGCACAACAGAAGTGGAGCAGGGTGTAGCGGGTCCAGGCGGTGGTCACGCCGATCTTTCCCCGGTCACTGAGCTGGAGGACATTGACGCGCGGTGCGATACGCACACTCTCCAGCATGGGCCTTTCTCCGTTGGAGAGGCGTTGAACGGCTTTACGGGCGGCATGCACCGTGGCATCCGGATAGAAGAGACGGCGGACCACGTCAAGGGTCGTGAAGCGGTAGCGGACTACATGGTCCATGAGCGAATCGCTGCCATGTTTTCGTGAGGCTACCATAGCTCGTAGGGGTATCCTTTCCGGGCGCAATAGCGGTGGAATTTCCAGACCCTCTCGGCGTCGTACTTGCCGCCGAATTCGATCACCTTCTCGACTTCGCCCTCGAGGTTCCGCAGGAAAACATCCGGGACCTTCTCCTTGGGCACGTGCTCGCGCATGTCTTCGGTCTCCCAGCGCTCGGCGGCGGCGGGGTCCTCGGCCCGGAGTTTCAGAAAGAGCTGGGACAAGTGAATGTCGTGGGTCACCTGCAAGCTGTTCTTGATACCGCCGCCATAACCGCCGAAAAGCCGGGCGGCGGTCCATGACGCGAAATAGATGGCGGTCGAGGTGGCGTGTTGGGTCCATCGTCCCTGAAGCTGGCGCGCCAGCGGGCCCGGCTCGGGATCCGGGTCGTCAGGCTGCCATGCGTGAATGGGGTGCCGGAGTTCGATTTCCGGTTCGACGGGCAATCGCTGGGCCTTAAGGAGTCCGCGCCCAAGGAGCGAGCGGACCGTCCGGCGCATTCCCACGGTCCCCGAGTGGCTGGGTTTCCACCAGCCGCGGGTCAGTTGATCCGCCGACAAGTACCGCACCCGATGGGTCAGCGTGCGCAGAATATCATATTCCCGATCGGTCATTGGCGAAAGAATCCTGGCATTCCACACTGCACAAGACACGCGCTGCCTTATCGATGCTTTTGCCTCAGGTTCTGAAGACCACTGAGTAGGTGAGGCTGGGCATCGACGTAAGACCTAAGGTACTACGGAACGCTCAGTTACGAGCCTTTGGATTGTCCCTGATCCGTATCCGGAAAAGCAATAGGGTGTGAGACAGCGAAAAGGACATGAAATTGGCGGTCCAGGGCATCCTGCTTGGGACTCAAGAGAGCGAACATACACGGGATTTGAAATGCAATGCACGGGTCTGGACAATGAAACGTGTGACCACCTGTTGGTCTTGTTTCAACGTTCCTCCCCGGAACAAAAAATGGGGCGCGCGAGAGGTTGTATCTAGAAGGACGCTTCCCCGAGGAGCCTTAGGGTATCTTCGGGGGATTGACCTGGGAACAGGTGATCCCGAGTATCTTCGGACACTCGATCATTTAATAACCCTTTCATTGAGGAAACTCTTATGAAATATAGATACGACCGAGACTCTTATTACAGGAGAAACAACTGGCGCGGAAGATGGTATCGCAGGCGTGAGCGCATGCTCATTCTCGTGATATTCGTCAACGGGATTCTGATCGGCGGAATCATCATGCAAGCTCTTGCGAACATGTAATTGATTCCCCGTTAGAGATTCCCATTGGGCCTTGGAGTTTTCATACTCCAAGGCCCTCTTTCTGTAAAGGGGGAAATGGGGGCCGGAGCGTTCAGCGGAGGCCCGTCGAGGCGCCGGCCGTTCAGGACGGCGCCAGAGGCGCTGCACCCTGCCCAAGCAGGGTCAGCGCCAGGCGCGAGCGGCCCAGCGAGCGCACGGCCCGTTCAGGGCCGGGAGCCTCCGCGCCCTAAGCGCGGGGCGACAACCGGTCGTCCAGACCGGGGGGCGACGTTCAGGAGCCCCAAGAAAAAACAGGTGGCTTGAAGGAAAGCAAAGGGCGTGACAGCTTCGCTGGCGCGGACTTTGCGTTCAAGGCAGGCTTACAGCAAGAAAGGCCGAACGAAATTCCGGGCGCGGAATTCGAGAGGCCGTGGGAGGAGGCCGAACCGCAGGCATGTCCTGACCCGGTGAAGGGTCGGGAATGCCCAGGGTTCGGTGAGAGACCGGACGCGGATTTCCCGCCTGCCGGGAATCCAAGCCGGGGTCGACCCTGACGATTCGCCGCACGCATGGCGTGCGTCCGAAAAAAGGGCGGCTGTGCGAATGCACAGCAGGTGGCCGAGTGGCTGGGGCGGGTGCGCGGCGTGGCGGTGGGGTCTCTCCGCGCCGTGGCAAACCGGAGGAAGGGGGGCGCGTGAAGGTTTGATGCGGCGCGGCGCGCGAGCGGCACGACCGATGTCCTGACCGAAGGTCGGGAATCGGCCGCGAGCGGATAGACGGCCGGCCCGGCGGGCCGACCTCGAGCATGGATCAGGCAGCTAAATGATATTGCGGATAGCCGAGACGCCGCTTGCGGGTTTCGAGGGCGTCGATAAGCGCCAGGGCCTCCAGATAATGCAGGCAACGAGGACCTTCCTCCCATTCAAGGGGAATGCCTGCCAGGGAGAAGGCTTGCGCTTCGCTCAGGCGAAGCTGGAGCATCATGATGGCGATGTAATGCAGTTGAGGGATGGTTGCGCACATACAAACTCCGTGTGTTGAAGTGGTGGTTAATTTCGGACTGTGCCACTGATCGCAGGGTTTGTCCATGCCCGGTTAAGAACTTCGGACGTCCGAAGTTTCCGGGAGCGGCGGTTGTCCTCTGACTTATGCGGGGTACCCGGCCAAGGAGCGGTTGGCGGGGTGGAACAGGTGGTGAAGCAGTGCGTAGCGGCGGAGAAAAGGACCGGGCGGCGCGGGGCCGCCCGGTGTTGGTGGGAGCGCTATTCCTGCGCTTCGGAAGTGGCTGGCGTCAGAATCCATTCGAAGGCCTTATCAGCGACCTTGGCGACCAGCGGCAGGTCGTCACGCCGGAAGCTGTCCGAAAACTTCCAGTCGTCCCCGTCCTTGTACAGGCGGGTGATGGTAACGTTGTAGAAGGTTCCGGAGTCGGTCTGATTGGCCCAAATGGCCGCCTTGACTGCGCCGAATCGGATTTCATGTGTTGGTCGATTTTTTTCCATTGTGTTTTCTCCTATATGAGGTTTTTATTCTGTAAAAGCACATAACGGACTGATGACGGCGAGGTCAAGGAGGAACGCCGCAGGCGTAGTGTCCTTGACGAAGCGAAGTCCAGTCCGTACGCGCAGCGGGTGCGGCAGAAATGAAAACCGTAGGAGAAACCACGGGAAAACTCGCCAACATCAGAAGCGGTGAAGGTGGCGTTATGGCGGCATGGCCGCAGTCCAATCCGCGAGCCTCAACGTAGGCATTCGCCGATTCAGAGGCAGGGCGGGCGACGTGTTTTCGGAAGGCGGCGCGCGAAGGACGGCCACCGGGTCAAGGTCTGCCTGTGACTTCGGGTTGATGGTCGCCTGGCCACGCGAAGCGATAAGAGCGCAAGGCTGCGCCGGGGGCACCGCGCGGTTCTCATCGCAGCACGCAGCCTCAATGTAAAGATATCTTCGGCCACGGAATCCGACGGCCGCACCCGCGGATTCGAAGGTGGTTGGCGCGCCGCATGGAATCCGCTTCGAGAGCGTCCAGAATGCGCTGTGACAACCGCGGACTTCATGGCGGCGAAAGGGACTGGGGATCCAGCGGAAAATCCCGTGGCGGCCCAATGCGGGAATTTGACCGGCGTATCCGAAGCGGCGCGCATGGACAAATGGCTTGCATTGTGCTAGAATAAATACTTATACCCTTAAATGTAACATAAGATACATTATCGGACGTTGGGGGCGGGGTCCGAAGTCTCCCCTTTCGGCACCGCTGGTGATGGCAACCTTCACGAATCGTAGGCCACACACTGGATGAACGCTTCACGATGCGGCAGGTCCTCCTCGTGTACACTGGGCGTCGTCTCAGAAAATGGAAAACAAAGCACGCTAAGCCGGTATTATCTCCTGACGTGCGTAAAGGGTATACCTCAATCTGACATGCCATGCGCGACGTGGCCGGCCAACGGGAGTACTTTTTGGATCGTCTGACCCTCGAACGGCGACAGGTATGGATATACGTGTCTGCCATCCTCTGCGGCTTGCTGGTGGGCAGCGGGTGGACCGGCGCTCGATCCTTCGAGGTGCTGCTTTGGCCGACGCTGATGTTCCTGCTCTACGCGACCTTCGTGCAGGTGCCCTTGCTGCATCTGGGCGAAGCCTTCCGCGATCATCGGTTCGTCACGGCTGTGTTGACTGGAAACTTCGTCGTCTTGCCTGCCGTGGCGTGGATGCTCGTGCAATGGCTACCCCCTGATCCCGCATTGCGCCTGGGTGTGCTGCTCGTTCTGTTGGTGCCGTGCACCGATTGGTTCATCACGTTCAGTCAACTGGGCGGCGGCAATGTGCCGCGTGCGATCGCGGTGACGCCCATCAACCTGCTCTTGCAGTTGCTGTTGCTGCCCTTCTACCTGTGGCTGATGCTCGGAGCCGATTTGTCAGCGACGCTTACGCTTGCCGATGTCTGGCCTGCACTGGTCGTTGTCCTCGTGCCCCTCGGCGTTGCCGCCGTGTCAGAACGTTGGATCGAAGCCCGCGCAGGACGGGCGCTGCTGCGCGAGCGTCTAGCTTGGTTGCCAGTACCGCTCCTGGCTCTGGTGGTTTTCCTGATTGCGGGTGCGCAGGTCGGTTCCGTGCAGGGGGCATTGCATCTTTTTCCGGTGGTCGTACCGCTGTTTGTAGTTTTCCTGGTCATCGCCGCATTGATCGCAAAAGGATTGGCGAAGCTGATGGTGCTGCCCACGGATCAGGGGCGAACGCTGGCCTTCAGTCTCGGTACGCGCAATTCCTTCGTGGTGCTGCCGTTTGCCCTGTCTCTGCCTGCGGGCTGGGAGCTTGCTGCCGTAGTAATCGTCGTGCAGTCGCTGGTCGAACTCTTCGGCATGGTGCTCTACCTTTGGTGGGTGCCGCGCCGTTTGTTTAAATAGGGAGCATCAAGGGCGGCCCCGGTGCGCCCGTGCGTGACTCGCTCCACGTCGTGGGCGGCGATTGTCTGATGCGGCCTCTCCCCCACTCCCAAATGGAAAAACTTCGGACGTCCGAAGTTTTTCCAACGGGGATCCGGCAGCATCTTTGTGGTATGGCGGGTAGCGTCACGCTGAGCGAAAGTTCAAGGCGATGATATCCAGCAATTCCGCAGGCGCGGGCATTTGATTCGCGAGACCGGAAGCTTGGCGGATACTCCCCCACTCCGGCGATTCCGGCGGAAAGTTTTGGAGAAAGGACTGCAAGTCCTGGTGAACGGTTTGCGGAATCGTGATGCTGTCCTGTCTCGTCAAGAGGAGTGCCAGCTTAAAAATGTCCGTGCGGTGTTTCTTGAGGTGACGGTCGTCAACGTGATGTCCCTCCCGCATGCGGGCATCAATGTCGAGCCACGCCTTGGCCTTGAGCAAGATTAAACTTCGCGGCAAAAGGAGCGGCAGATCGTTCACCGATTGCCGGTGATCTTTGACGAGCGCGTAGTACTCGTCATCCATGAGAATGGCTGACAGGCTCGATGCGTCGTCTTCGGCGGGCACGGGAACAATGTTCTGATCGTCCCAAAGTTCGAGGCCGTCGGGCGCGCGGGAGAAAATTTCCAGCATGGCGGGAAAATCGTTTTCGTGCGGAGCCGTGAAACGGTAGTAGATTCGCGAGCCGGTGCTTTTTTGGAGGTTGCTGTAGCCGCCCTCTTTCACGAATTGCCAGAAATGGTTCAGGAATCGGTCGTCAAGATTCTCAACGAGCAACACCAAGTCGAAGTCTTTGGTTGCGCGTGCATGCAGACCCGCCTCGTCGAGCCACTGCATTGCGGCAACGCCTCCGATGAGAACGTAGTGTTCGCTGTACTCTCGAAAGAAGTCCCGGAAGCGGTCCAAGCCCACGATCATATCCACGCTCCCACAAGTTGTTCGATTGCGATCTGCACCCGTTCGTCGGGATCGTCGCGTAAGCTTAGATAGAGCGATAGAGAATCTACCGCCAGGCCGGCCGACAGTCGCCCTGGCGCATAGGGCCACGCCTGAAGAATGGCCTCGGCGTCCTCTTCAAGGGAACATGTCTGTATATGGCCCCCTTCGATCGCGCCGCGAAGGTCTTTGGCACTCAGGGCGAGCGTCTTGATTGGTCCGTCTGCGATATTCGTTGACTCGGCAAGCGCCGTCATGCCCGCCCGGAGCGGACGCGCGATACTGGAATCGTGTTTGCGCACAAGATAGAGCTTCTTCACCGGGGAGCGCATGAAGGGCAAGGCCGAGCGCCAGAGCGCTCGGGGATCGCTTTCAAATCGAAGGATCTTGCTCTTGCCTTGTTGAACGCGCTGACATAGGCGCGGCGCAATGAGTTCGTCCACGGCTTGCGATACGGCCATGGCCGAGTATCCCAATGAGAGCGCGACGGCGGCCATCGGACGGTCTTCGATATCGCCCGACAAAAGATGGCGGAGCACGATCGTTTGTGCGACCCAGCTCATGGTCTTCGTTGTGGTGCGCACCGGCGCGGGGAACGATTCGCGGAGATCGACAAGCATCATGGGCAGGTACATTTGCCTGCCGGGAGCGATGAAGGGAATCCCTTTTTGAATAAGCCGTCTGCGTTCGTAGGATTTTAGATGGGGCAGCGTCAAGACGATTTCTTCGCCGAGTTTTGCGGCCAGTAATTCGCGGTGTTTGGCGAGCTGCGCCAAATCGATTCTGGCATCCGAAGTCACGATAGCGACAAGGATGGAGCGACCGAAGATTTCCAGTTTCCGGATATCGAAGGTCTTCGCGAGATACACGGGAAGTCCAGCCAGCCTCGATTTGGGAACCGGGGCAAGTGCCGGGGCAACACCGGTGACATTCTGGAGGTATTTTACGAGTGCCTGTGGAGTATCCATGGAAGCGGGCCTTTGTAAATCTGTCTACGCACACTAAAGTAACTTGTTTTAGCGTGCATGTCAAGCTTTACATTCGTGGGCTACGCCGAAAGCGCAGGCGTCCGTCTCCGTTTGGAATGCTCGTGGTCTACTTGGACTGTAGTTTATCGAGCGCTTGTTGCAGCGCCTTTCGGACGGCGTCTTTGGATGCAGCTCCCTGCCTGAAGGATACCGTGACCGAGGCCTGCGCAAGGTCGATTCTGTAGACCTGCTCCTTGGGCTTTGAAGTCACAGGCGCTTTTTCCGGCGTTGGCGGCACCGTCCCCCGGGGCTTTGACGGCTTCGTTTCCTCGATTTTGGCCCTGATCTCTCGATTGGATTTGCCGTCAAGAACGTCCTTGATGAGGTGCCTCTGCTGCTTTTGGTCGCCCACCCGTGAAATTCGCATGACAGCATCGTAGGGCACCGGAACTTCGGACGTCCGAAGTTCCTGCTGGAGGGGGGCGGGAAGGGTAAGAATGCGGAGCATATCGCTTACCCAGGATTCCCGCTTGCCGATCATCTTGGCGAGATCGCGCTGGGTTTTCACGGCTGGATCTTCATCGAGGATAGATTGAAGCGCCTCGGCGAGTTCGACGGGCGGCACGTCTTCGCGCTGCACATTACTCACGATACTGCGGCGGCGGCGTGCCTGGCCCTCTTCGGGATCGGTGATGACCACGCGAAGTTGCTTGAGCCCGGCAAGCTTGGCCGCCCGCAGACGCCGGTGTCCGGTTACGACCATGTACTTGCCGTCTTCATGCTGGGTGACCGTGAGCGGTTCGATGACGCCCATCGCCTTGACCGTGTCGACCAGGCCTTCCATGTTGGTGAAGGTCTTGCGTTCGTTTTTGGGGTCCTCGATGATGATCTCGATATCCAGCAGCTGTGCGCCTCGCTTGGGGATGGCGGGTATTGCGCCGGAGCCTTTCTCGCGGATCAATTGAAGGCGTGTGGGCCTGGGTTCGGATTTGGGTTCTGGTTCGCTCATGCGTTGGCCACCTTCTTGCGTTTCTTCTGGTTGAAAAGTTCCATGACCTCCGCGCACAAAGCCTTCATGTCCTCTGCGCCCTTGGAGCGGGGCCGGTATTCCATGATCGAGCCGCCGTGCTCGTCGACCTGGGCGAGCCAGCCGCAGTTGCGGATTTCGGACTGGGCGATGGGGATATGCTCTTCGTGCATTCGTTCGATGACGCGTTTGCGCAAGCCGACGCGATGGAGATTGTTCAAGACATGAAGCATGTGGAAGTCCGCGCCAGGGCGAATCCGAAGCAGGAGACTGTAGAAGTTCGCATAGGACTTCACCGCTTTTGTGCTTTCAAAGGGCACGATGAACAGGTCGGCAGGGTAGATGGTGTTCTCCATGATGGGCGATATCTGATTGGGGGCATCCACGATCAGGAAGTCGAATGCGTCTTCCGGGATTTGGCTGAGGACACCCGCATAGCCTTGATAGTAGCCTTCCTGATGAACGATGTCCCGGCCGTATTCCTCAAGGGCGAACGCGCTGGCGATGAACGATAAATTCTTGTGCCGGGTCGAATGAACGACCTCGCCGAGCGGAACATGGCCCAACAGCGGGGCGACGATGGTGTCCTCCCACGATAGACCATCGCTGGCGTGGAGCCACTCGGAAAGCTGGGCCTGGGGGTCCATGTCCGACAAGAGCACTTTCGCGCCGTCGAGCGCCAGGCCCGCGGCGAGGTTCATGGCGATGGTTGATTTCCCGCATCCGCCTTTCGCGTTTATCACGGTAATGATTCTCATGCGCTGGCCACCTCCTGACCCATACTTGTCGGATTAACTTCTCGATCCCACGCCCAGAAATCGAGAATGGCTTCGTCAACCGTCTTGGAGAACTCGTAAAACCGCTTTACGCGCTCCTTCTCGCTATCGAAGGCCTCAAGCATTTCCTCGATGAATTCCCTTGATCTGCAATAGGGAGAGCGGGCGAGGAATTCCCGCTGCCGGCTCTCCTCTTGCTCGAACGAAGAGTACAGGAGGGGGTTATCATTCCGGAGCCGGGCCTCTTGTTCACGGAGGTAGTCGAGATAATCGCCCTTAAAGCGGTCGTAGTGCCGTTGCCGCGCGCGCTCAGCGGCCTTCTTTTTCGATTCCCGGACCTTCTTCTTGAACTCCACGACGAAGGGATCGCCATGGCGGGCGAGAGCGAGCTTGAGTGAGCGGGGCATGCCCGGATTGGATCGCTCCTTGTCACGGACGAACTCCCCGAAACTCCGTCCCATACGGGGTATCTTGTCCTCTCGCGGATAGTGCTTTAGAAGTACCGCGACAAAGCGTTCCGAAGCCTCTACATCCGAGGCCACTGCTGGCGCCGCCGGCGTATCGTCATTCCCGGCCCAGGCGGCGTAAAAGTGAGAAGCGAAAATGCCGCCCTTGCGTTCCTGTTCGCCGATGTCTGGACTTGGCCAATTCTCCTCGATGCTCTTCCGAAGCATCCCCAGGCGGTTCCGGGTAGGGTTCCTCCGGGGAAGCCACTCGCATTGCTGTTCGACTTGGAGTGGGGGGTATTCGGCCGCGAGTTGCCAAGCGGTGTTCCGGTCAAACCCTTCTTGGATCAATTTTTCAAACGAACCCCCAGCAGCAACAGACAGAGGCTGTTGTTGTTTGTTGGTGTTATTTGAAATGTTATTTGAAGATGTTATTTCTATGCCGGTGTCATTAATGAACCGCTCCCGGTGTTCTTCTTGAACCGGTGCCGGTGCGGATTCTGAACCGGTGCGGGTATCCTTCTTGGACTGGCCCCCAGTATCCTTTTTGAACTGCTGCCGGTATCCTTCCTGAACCGGCAACGCGGCGGTTTCCGAAAGGAGTTCGGGGGTGTCCCGGTATCCTTTTTGAACCGGGGTTTCCGAGTCCTGGGGATCGCTGCCCGGTATCCTTTTTGAACCGACCATGGGGTAAATGTTTGAATCAGACCACTTTATGCCGTAAGTGGCGGGATGGCTCCCCCGTCCAGCGTCCAGATCAAAGACACCGTCGGTTATGCGCTGGATGTGGTTGTTTTTGATGGCATGCTGTATGGCATCGTTCAAGCTTCTGCGCGAGGAGATGCCGGTAATCCGCTGCAAGCGGGTGAAGCTCATTTCGATTTGCTGGCGCCGGAAGCCGAACTTCGTTTGGAATCCGATGGTGTACCGGATGACCGCGCCGACGATTTTGATGACGGCCAGCGACTCGTTGGGGACGGTATAGTCGAAGAAGGCGTTCGGAATGTAGGTGAGGTTGCCGTTCCCCGCATAGAACCCGGCAAAGCGTTCCGGGTCCTTGATGTATTCGCCGCAGTCATCCCAGGAAAGCTCGAAGAGGGCGGAGACGGCGCTTTGCCGGTGGCTGGAAGCCCGTCCTTCGCGAACGCGCTGGATGAACCGGTTGTCGATGGCCTCCTCGATGGAGGAGCCGATTGCGCCCCGGCTGATGCCCGCTTCACGGATGAGTTGGTTGTAGGAGACGACGACATGAGGCTCTTGGGGATTGCCCTCGGCATCGGACCAGCCGAGCGTCTTTCGGATCATGTAGGCGACCAGGCGTACGCAGCCTCGGGACGAATAGCGCAGCACCACGTCGAAAAACTGGTTCGGCGTGTAAGTCGTGTTGCTCGTGGGGGCCGGGTATCCCGTGAAGGGAGCCTCGCCCGCACCGCTATTTTCGTCCTGATTCACCATGCTTATGCGCTTCGCCGCGTCTCCCTGTCTTCATCGTTGCCAATAGGCGTGCCGTTCTGGGCCGCGTAATCTTCAATGATCATGTTGACCACTTCGCTTCGTGATCTGCGCTGAAAGACAGGGGATTCCTGCCTTAATGTGTCGAGAAAGGCCAGTATTCGGGCCTCGAAATTGATTCCCGTCGTGCTCTTGGCCCTTCGGGATGGACTGGTAACATGCTCGGCCATGGTTTCAAGCTCCTTGTAGACCTTGTCGCTGTACGTTGATGTTGGACAACGTTCGACAACTTTGTCAAGCAAAAAACGCCACCTAACCCCAAAATGCGGATATATTTTCTGGGGTGCCCCCCATATATCGACCTGGCGAAGAACTGGCGCAAGTCAACAATCACCATGAACAAGAATTCTGCGAATACAAAAGAAAACGCTGTCAACAGTTTACCGGAACGCCGAAAGCCTCGCGTTTTCCACTATTTTGGGGTGGCTAAAAGCGCGGGCAGGGGTATACTCCTCCGGCGGTCCTTCGGGTCCGCGTGTGTCAGCGCGTTCAACGCGTGTTGGCAGACTCCAAATGGGCTGGTCCGCTCGGTAAACCCGATCTCACCAATCGGGCTAAGAGGGCAGGATTCACCACCTGCCATGGTCCAGACCCGTAGAGCCGGATGCGTGGAGACATGCTTGTCCGGTTCGACGGAGGCTTGCTGGCGTAATCCTTTTGGCGGGTCCCTTGGACCCGTGAGGAGAGTAATCCCAGCATTCTATCCGATGGCGTGTTGGCTTGAAGTGGGGCGACGCGGAAAGACCCCGTTGGGGCGGGCGCAATGCCCGCCCCAACGGGGCCGTGTTGATTGAAGCCGGTGCGTGGGAGACTTCGGACGTCCGAAGTTTTCCGCAAATCCGCCCAGGGGGTTCGTGACTAAGGGGTGCAAGCCCTAGGTTCGTTCAACCTGCGCTGGCGTGGGGAGTGCCCGGCCTGGTGACAGGCGGGCTCGGGATCGGGAGCGGTCCCGGCGTTCGGCGAGAAAAAGCCGACGGCGAAGAGCTCAACCATGAGAGGGGCGAAAGCCCTTGCCAGTGAGATTCACATGAGACGGTGCCGAACTGCGAATGGCCATGACCGGCGGGTAAGGGGGAGCTTCTTGCTTCTGCCCCCTGAAATCGTTCTTCGCGCTGATAGGCGAGGACGGAAACTGCATTGTGACGGGAGTCGCGGTGTACGGTCGTTGGCTCCGGGGGATAACACCCCCTAGCGACGTGACGTGTGAATCGAAGGTCAGCACTAACGCGGGAACCGCTGAGGCGGCCGGGGTGGTGCCCGGTGCCTGGTTCGATCGACCAGGTGATTGAAATGCCTCAGTGGGGGAGTGTGGCTCAAGTAGGAGCCGAAGCAATTCGGTCGCGTATGCGGCAAGGCAGTCGCAGACGCGTTGGCGTATCCACGGGTGGTGCCGGGATACTCATGCCACGACGAAAGGGCCGACGGGTTTTACCCATTTGGAGTTCGCCGGGAACGGCTGGGCGGAATGCCCAGCCGTTCCCATTGCCCTTGGCAGGGGACATGGCGGCCAAGAAAGGTCCGTCGGGAGACGGGGCGTTCTTGGCGAATCCGCAGACAACGGCGCAGCGATGCGCAAAGGAGGTTTGAAACGAGGAATTCAATGCGCTACCGGTATGAATTGGGCGCGGGGAACTTATGGAAGTAAGTGCCCCGCGCCGAGTGAGCGACCGAATGAGCAGTCACCATGGCCGGTTCGTTACGCGAAGGCCGCGGCATGACTCATGGAATTGGTCGGGCATTGCCCTTTACCGCAAATCGTGGTAAGGAAAGCGGTGAGGCGCTCGTTTTGTGCTGTTTCGATAGCGCCGTCTTAGGACGGGGCCGAAACCGCAGAACGGGCGCTTCTGCACTATGGATGGAAACATCCGGCACGGGTATGCGCGAACGGTTTACCCAGAGGCTTTTGCGGGATTGTGCCTTGAACAATCCCGCCCCTGCTCCTGGGGAGTGAACCTAAGCCAAGTCGTGAATGGAATGAAGTACCCCTGTGTGGCCACCAGTTTGATCGGATTCGTGCAACAAGTCGCTACGGCCTACATTCCGCACGGCTATTGGTTCTACAGCCAAGGCATGGTTCCCGAAGGAAAGGACCCAAGAACGGTCGATGCGAAGCTGGTCGCGAAGTACGGCGCCGGATTATCGAAATGGCAGCGCGCACGCAGGAAACAGACCGGGCTCGCCAACGTTCAATACATCCGCCATGGACGGACGTTCCTGCTCATGGCGACGAAGGGGCATCACGCATTTTTCGAGGAAGAGGCGGCAGCAATACGCGATGTCCGCAAGACGCCGATTAAAGTCGGCGGATACGCGATCAGCGCCCGGAAAGGGGGGAGAGATGGGCGGCTGCACACGCATGTGCGCGTTGATCGGGTTGCGTACGCCGAGCTTCTGGCGCGGTTCGTGGACCGCGCGGGGAATGCATCGAACCAATGGTTCGCCAAAGAATTCTACAATCTTCCATTCGAGCCCTATGCGCCGGTACGCCGGCAGTATCTTCTGCTTTTGCGGCGAGTGAATGAAGTGCGCGTCCGCAGCGGCCGCGCACGGCTGCCCGTGGAAGTGCTTCCTCTCCGCCGCCGGATCGTTCGTCCGTTTGGCCCGCGCCTGGAGCATCCGGAATCGGAACCGAAGGGCCGCGGCTTGGCATCGCGAATATCGGAAGGGCCGGGTTTAGTCGGCATTCGGTGTGATGGCGGCGATGATTTCCGAGGCGGTCTTGCGGATGCCATCGAGTGAGGCTTCGAGGGTTTCGACGGTGCCATCGTAAAGCTGGATGTAATCGCTGGCTGCGGAGCTGCAATCCAGGCCGATCGCATTGGCGACGATGAAGGCTACCGCTTCGGCCTCGGTTTCCTTGACGGTTTTGCTGGTTGCGAGACGTTGATCAGTCCAGTGAAGCATTTCATGTGCGAGTTCGTGAACCAGAACGGAGAACTCTGCGGCTGGACTCAACTCCGGTTGGATTCTGATCTTGCCACCCGAGGAAATGCCTTCTGCGTTACCCAGGTCCTCGGAATACTCGAGAAGAATGCTCTTCGATTCGATCAGCGTCTTCAGGCGCAGGGTGAACTCCCTTGGTTCGCCGCCAACTTCGGCGGGGTGGGGGAGAGGGTCGCCGTCGGTCTGTGACAGGTCGAATACGTGTGCGGCTCGGAATCGAATGCGCGGCTCATCGTCTGCTTGAGCGGACTCGCCGTCGTGGGCGTTTTGATAGATCATCGGGGCGATGATGGTGATGCCCTGTTCGCCTTGCTTGACGTACCGGTTGAGCTTCTTCCAAGCTCGGAATCCTGCCACCTGGGTGGCGCTTGGGAATTGGGACACGATGAGCATGATATTCCGGAAGCTGTACCGGTGAAACTTTGCCATGGCCGCTATGTAGGCCTGAAGCTGGTCGCTCTTGCCGCCTTCGAGATTCTCGACGAGGGATTTCAGGCCCTGGTCGATGAGTTGCTTTACTTGGTCTGTCTTTGATGTGTTCATTGCCGCCTCCTAGGGGGTTAGGGTTGTTTTCTTCGCGGAGACGGCCATGCGAAGCGAGCCCTGCTGTCAAGGTGGAGGCGCAGCACGACCTTGACAGCCCCAGGGGGCAGCGGAGTTAGTCAGAGCAAGAGAAAACAACCGCCCCGAGGAGGTGGTGAATCCGAAAATGGATCTACAGCCGGAATCGGGTGGCGACGTAGGGTGATTCCGTGTGAAAAATGCGCCCAAGAATCACGCTACGAATCGAAGGGCTACTTTCTAGACTCGGTAAGCACAAGTAGCTCGTCGTTGAGGCCGTGCCGCAAGACGCTCAACCGGGCGGAAGATGCTGCTATCAGGTCCGAGTAAATCGGAGTGAGTCGAAAAGGAAGTAGAGCAGGGTCATCGGATAGTTCGGCAAATGGAGCGGTCGAGTTCGCCCGCGTGTATAGCGCACTCTCGTGTAACAAGGCGATGAGCTTGGGAACGTCGATCGGGAGAGACGGGGTGGGTGCGTAGGTACCCTTGGCACCTGATTCCTGAAGAACATTCCAGTCCAGGAATGATCGTAGAACGCGCCGGGCTGCACGAGATACGGCCTCTCGTTCTCCATAATGTTCTCGGACCCGGCGCTAAACATGAACAGCGCTGGCGGTTCCCTGAAGTCGTGGCAGTCGTCCTGTCTGCGTCGCTAGCCGCCCCCCCACTGGATCGAGCCGATCTGCCTGTACGTCATCCTCGTGATGCCATCACGGGTGTCTGCCCAGTACTACAGCTGAGTATGCCGCCCTATTCGCTTTACCGACCACCCTATCTGCGATAATGAGCCTCGGATGGGTACCCAGCATGGTCTTAAAGGGCAGTCGACTAGTCTGCCTGGAGCGCGCGCGGGAACGCTGATAATCTGTTACAGGCCTTCGGGTCTCGACTGTGATCGCTGGGCGCACAACTTGGCGGGGTAAACTTGCTTGTGAGAGTGTTACTCACCTTCACGGGATTTCACGATCCCTTCTCGAAAGGGCTGCTTGACGACAGCGAGCAGCTCGGACCGATTTTGTCGCTACTTGGTGAGCGGCTCTTTGACCGTGTCTACTTGTTCGCCACCCCCAACACGAGTGCGATCACTGCGGCAACCGCCAAAGAGATCGGCGCACGTTTCACTGGGTGCGAAGTGCGAAGTGTCGACACGCCCCTCGCCGATCCTACCGTCTACGAAGACATCCTTTCGCAACTTCGGCTCCATTTCCGGAGCATCTCAGAGGAATGCCCGAAAGCTGAGTTCTTCGTCAGCCTGGCATCCGGGACACCCCAGATGCACGCATGCTGGTTCCTCCTTGCTGCAAGTGGCGAGCTTCCGGCGAGGCTGCTGCACGTTCGACCGCTGAAATTCGTCTCGCGACACGCACCAGTCGTCAGCGAGGTCGATCTGCGTGCGGCGGAATTTCCCGTGGTTCGCCGGGGAGCTTCCCCTCAGCCTGAGGCCTTTCTTGAAGACGCCACAGGCCTCGCCGAAACCGTTCAGCAGTTGCGCATCGTCGGCGACCATCCGTTGCTCCACAGGGCCTTGGAAACTGCGGCGTCGTTGGCACCGTCCTCCGTGGCGGTTCTCGTCCGCGGCGAGACGGGCACAGGAAAGGAACTGTTCGCCCGGCTCATCCACCTCGTCAGCGGTCGTCCCAAGGAGAAATTCGTCGCCGTCAACTGCGCTGCCATCCCCAGCGAACTTGTCGAGAGCTTTCTGTTCGGGCATCGCAAGGGCGCGTTCACTGGCGCACATCAGGATATGCTCGGCAAGTTCGAGCTCGCCGATGGTGGAACGCTTTTCCTCGACGAACTCGGAGAACTGCCGCCACCGGCCCAAGCAAAGCTGCTCCGCGTTCTTGAGGATGGCGTTGTCGAACCGGTCGGCGGCAGCGCTCCGCGCAAGGTGGATGTCCGAGTGGTGGCTGCGACAAACCGCGACCTCGCCGGTCAGATCAAAGGAGGGAAGTTTCGGGAAGACCTTTACTACCGGCTCAACGTTGGCGAGGTGACGCTGCCGCCGTTGCGCGAGCGCAGGAGCGACATCCCCTTGATTGCACTCAATGTACTTGATCGGGTGAATGCTTCCTCCAGGAGACCGAAGCGGATGACGCAGGCCGCGCTCGCTCGGCTGTTAAATCATCCATGGCCCGGCAACGTGCGGGACTTGGCAAACGTCATCGAACGCTCGGTGCTACTCGCGCGTGGCGAGGTGCTTGATGCAGACGACTTGGTGATTACGGAGCCGGTCCAGCACGCGGATCCCCTGGACGCGCTGCCGGAGCCACAAGCAGGCTTCTCCCTAGACGGGTTTCTGAGTGCAGCCCGCAAGCAACTCATTTTGCGTGCGCTCGACCGTGCGAACGGGAACCAGAGCGAGGCGGCCAGACTGCTCGGTGTCACTCCCCAGGCTATCAGCAAGTTCCTCAAAGGCTAGCCTACAACCGCGGTTGAAGGCGCTACAACTACAGTTGAAGAAAATGCTATCGACCGCGAGACATCGCACGTCCGTAAGTGGCATACTTTCAGCCGGTTCCGTGATTTGGGCCAAGTTGGCACTCGGGTTGCTTCACAGCCTGCATCGACCAACTCAAAAAGGAGCGGAACCGATGGCCTATTTCTATGTGAGCGACGTGATTGACGGTGACACTTTTGATGTGCGCGGGGGCTGGACCTGGAACGGGTACTCGGGCGCCCGCGTGCGCCCGACCGGCTACAACACGCCGGAGATGCACCAGTACGGCGGTCAGGCAGCGAAGCAGAAGCTGGAGCGCCTGATTCTCGGGCAGCAAGTTGAAATCCGGGCGGCGCACAAGCTCGACCATAACAGGCTCGTCTGCGATGTCTTTTACCAAGGCCGAAACCTGGCCGATTACTTCAACTGACGAGTATCTGAAGGAGCCCCAGTGAGGGACACGACGACGGAAGCAGATGCAAGGATTCTCATCGACGACCTGCTCAGGCAGGCCGACTGGGATCCCGCAGACAAGACACAGGTACGCACGGAGCAGTCCTCTTCGGATGCTGGCCGTGCGGACTATGTCCTTTGCAGGCGCGACGGTCGTCCCCTCGCCGTGGTGGAAGCCAAGCGCGCCGCCATCGAGCCCTACTCCGCAAAGCAGCAAGCGCTTCCCTACGCGAAGAAGATTGGCGCTCCCTTCATCTTTCTCACCAACGGCGACCTGATCTACTTCTGGGACTACACGGAGGACGACGCGCGCGTCGTCAACTCCTTCTTCTCCCGACGCGACCTGGAACGCCTCGTGGAAATGCGCGCCACGCGCAAGCCGATGGCCACCGTTGAGATCCCCGAGTATTACCTTCGGCAGGGCGAGAACCGAGAGGTTCGTCCCTACCAACGCGAAGCGATGAAGGCGATCGATCACGCCGTCGAGTTGGGCAAGCGCCGGTTCTTGATCGAACTCCCCACGGGTACCGGCAAGACGGACCTGACAGTGCTGTACATCAAGCGTCTGCTCCAGGCCGGACGCGCCGAACGGGTCCTGTTCCTCGTGGACCGCGAACAACTCGCAAAGCAGGCGCTGGAAGCCATCCAGGACGTTTTGAATCAGTACAGTAGCTACTGGCTTCGCCCCGGCGTTGTGCGGCAGGAACAGCAGATCACGGTGTGCCTGCTGCAAACGATGATCAGCCGCTACACCGACTTCACCAGCGGTTATTTCGATGTCGTCGTTGCGGACGAATGCCACCGCTCAATTTACGGCGCGTGGCAGACTTCACTCACACACTTTGACGCTCTCCACATCGGGCTGACGGCCACGCCCGCAAACTACATCGAGCGCAACACCTTCAAGTTCTACCAGTGCCGGAACAACCAGCCGGACTTCGCGTTTCCCATCCTGCGCGCGTTCGAGGAAGGCTACCTCTGCCCGTACAAGTTCGCCACCGGCATCACGCAGCTCATGGCGGAGGGCGTCGAGATCGACGACGAGACCTACGACCCGGCCAAGTTCGAGCGCGAGTGGACCAACGAAGACAGCAACCGCAAGATGATGGAGGAGTTCGACAAGCTCGCCTGGAAGAACTTCAAGGAACTGGCCCCCAAGCAGATGGTCGGGCCGGGCAAGACCATCGTCTTCGCCATCACAAAGCACCATGCAACGCGCCTCGCGCACTACCTGAACGAACTGCACCCCGAGTGCAACGGCCGCTACGCCGAGGTCATCACCAGTGACGTGGCCGATGCCGACGACCTCATCCGCCGTTTCAAGCGTGAGCCGTACCCGCAGGTCGCGGTTAGCGTGGGCATGCTTGACACGGGCTTTGACTGCCGCGAGGTGATTCACCTCGTCATGTGCCGCCGCGTTCGCAGCCCAATCCTTTACCAGCAGATGCGCGGACGCGGGACCCGCACCGCGCCGCACATCGACAAGCGCAAGTTCGTCATCTACGACTTTTTCGGCAACCACCAGTACTTCAACGACAGCGACGCGGACATCTTTACCGGAGCGGGCGGAGGCCGAGGAGGCGCACCGGGGAAGCCGAAGA
>ERZ869909.392-NODE-392-length-54988-cov-272.762397_pt1 | contig 54988 bp, 57 predicted proteins | sample MGYA00520892_ERZ869909 | MGnify/ENA primary metagenome ERZ869909 (study PRJEB32215, sample SAMEA104723947) | bioreactor metagenome | biome: bioreactor; feature: anaerobic bioreactor; material: water | place: China | collected 2015-03-12 ... | reverse complement strand
CCGCGCTACGTGAAGTTCGTCGACGAGTTCCCGATGACCGTCACCGGCAAGATCCAGAAGTTCAAGATGCGCGAGGAAGCCACCCACGAGCTGGGCCTGGCCTGATCCTCAGCAAAGCCGTAATGTGGCGACCATAGCACCCCTGCCCCGGCAGGGGTGCTTGCGTTGGTATCGCAGATGCCGTTTCAGTCGATGCGCTCGCGTATCCAGTCGATGAAGGCGCGCACCTTGTAGAGCTCGGCCATGTGCTCCGGGTAGGCCATGTAATAGGCATCCCGGCTCTTCAGGCTGAACGGCCAGGGCACCACCAGCTTGCCCTCGTCGATCTCCTCGTCGACCAGGAAGCGCGGCACCAGCGCCACGCCGCAGCCGGCCTGCGCCGCCCGCAGCGCCATGTAGAAGGTGTCGAAACGCGGCCCATGGTAGCTGTGCTCGGTGTACTGGCCCTGGGCATCGAACCAGTCGTGCCACGCCTCGGGCCGGGTGGCGCTCTGCAGCAGCACCAGCCGGGTCAGCGCCAGCGGCTCCTCCACCTTCATGCCTGCCAGCGACTGGGGCGAGCAGACCGGCACCATCTCCTCCTCGAGCAACTTGACGCACTCGGCCTTGGGCCAGGCCCCGTGACCGAAGAAGAACGCCACCTCCACCCGCTCCTGCTGCATGTCGAACGGCTCGACACGGTTGCTGATGTTGAGGTTGATGTTGGGATGGCGAAAGCGGAACCCGTTGAGCCGCGGGATCAGCCAACGCGCGCCGAAGGTGGGCAGGGTCGCCACGTTGAGCACGTCCGCCTCTCCGCCGTAGGACTGCATGTAGCGCGTCGACATCTCCACCTGGGCGAGGATCTTGCGCGCCTCGCCGAGGTAGATCGCGCCCTCGGGGGTAAGGTGCAGGCGCCGACGGATGCGCCGGAACAACGGGTGCTCCAGGATCGACTCCAACTGTGCGACCTGCTTGCTCACGGCACTCTGGGTCAGGCTCAGCTCGTCCGCCGCGCGGGTGAAGCTCAGATGGCGGGCCGCCGCTTCGAAGCATTGCAGCCCGGCCAGGGAAGGAAGGTGCCGACGACTCATACAGCCCGCCTGGTATGAAATTAAGGAATGATGTGTGTCGTAATCGTCGCTTGTTGCCGCTCGACAGCTGTAGCAATACTGGGTGCCACGACATTCTCATATGATAACGATAGGAGAAAGAATGATCGACTCCCTGATGCAGCGCCTCGGCGTGGCGCCCGAGCAGTACCGGAACGGCGATATCGCGGTCGTCACCCCCATCGACGGTAGCGAGATCGGTCGGGTGCGAACGGCCACCCCGGCGGAGGTCGACACGGCCATCGCCAACGCGCAGCGCGCTTTCGAAGCCTGGCGCCAGGTACCCGCTCCGCGTCGCGGCGAACTGGTGCGCCTGTTCGGCGATCAGCTGCGCCGCCACAAGGAGGACCTGGGCGCACTGGTCACCTGGGAGTGCGGCAAGATCCTCCAGGAAGGGCTCGGTGAAGTGCAGGAGATGATCGACATCTGCGATCTCGCCGTTGGCCAGTCCCGTCAGCTCTATGGCCTGACCATCGCCTCCGAGCGCCCCGGACACCACATGCGTGAGAGCTGGCACCCGCTCGGCCCGGTCGGATTGATCACCGCCTTCAATTTTCCCGTCGCCCCCTGGGCCTGGAATGCGGCACTGGCCCTGGTGTGCGGCGACAGCCTGCTGTGGAAGCCCTCCGAGAAGACCCCCCTCACCGCCCTGGCCTGTCAGGCATTGCTCGAGCGCGCCATGGCCGAGTTCGGCGATGACGCGCCCCAGCACCTCAGCCAAGTGATCATCGGCGAGCGTGCCGCGGGCGAGCAGTTGACCGACGACCCCAGGGTTCCGCTGATCAGCGCCACCGGCAGCACGCGCATGGGCCGCGAAGTGGGTCCGCGGGTGGCCGCCCGCTTCGGTCGCAGCATCCTCGAACTGGGCGGCAACAATGCCATGATCCTGACGCCCAGCGCCGATCTGGACATGGCCGTACGCGCCATTCTCTTCTCGGCGGTGGGCACCGCCGGCCAGCGCTGCACCACGCTGCGCCGTCTGATCGTGCATCGCTCCATCCAGGCAGAGGTCGTCGCCCGGCTCAAGCAGAGCTATGCCGGCATCAGCATCGGCGACCCGCTTGCCGGCAACCTGATTGGCCCGCTGATCGACCGCCAGGCCTTCGACACCATGCAGACGGTGTTGACCCAGGCCCGCGAGCAGGGTGCCGAGGTATACGGCGGCCAGCGCCAGCTCGCCGAACGCTATCCCGAGGGCTACTACGTGGCACCGGCCATCGTCGAGATCGCAGGTCAGAACGACCTGGTACGCCACGAAACCTTCGCGCCGATCCTCTACGTGATCGGCTACGGGACCCTCGACGAGGCCATCGCGCTCAACAACGACGTGCCCCAGGGCCTCTCCTCCTGCATCTTCACCACCGACGTGCGCGAGGCGGAAACCTTCGTCTCCGCGGTGGGCAGCGACTGCGGTATCGCCAACGTCAACATCGGCCCCAGCGGCGCCGAGATCGGCGGTGCCTTCGGCGGCGAGAAGGAGACCGGCGGCGGTCGCGAATCGGGCTCCGACGTATGGAAGAGCTACATGCGCCGCCAGACCAACACCGTCAACTACTCCAGAGAGCTGCCGCTCGCCCAGGGCATCAAGTTCGACTGATCGGCAGGGCACCCTCGGCCTCGGCGCAGCGGTTTGCCGAGGCCTTCCCCACCCTCCACGTACGGGAGGCACAATGAAGGAACGCTGTCTCTGGCACGACACCTCTCCGGAGCCGCCCCTGGCGCTGACCATGCTGCAGGGCGAACACCGCACCGATGTGCTGGTGATCGGTGGTGGAATCACCGGTCTCAGCACTGCTCTGCACCTGGCCGAGGCTGGCGTCGACGTGACCCTGATCGAAGCGGGCGACGTTCCCAGCGGCGCGTCGGGACGCAACGTCGGGCTCGTCAATGCGGGGATGTGGATACCGCCGGATGATATCCGTGAGGTGCTGGGCGAGGAGATCGGCGAGCGCGCCAACACGATTCTCGGCGGTGCGCCTGCGGTCGTCTTCTCGCTGATCGAGCGGCACGGCATCGCCTGCCAGGCGACCCGTACCGGCACCCTTCACCTGGCACACAACGGTAAAGGCGAGCAGGAACTGGCGCGGCGAGCGGAGCAGTTGCAACGACGCGGTGCCCCCGTGGAACTGCTCGAGGCAGCGGCCTGCCAGGAACACCTGGGCACCCGGCGCATCCACCGCGCCCTGCTCGACCACCGTGCCGGAACCCTGAACCCCAGCGCCTACACCCGCGGCCTGGCACGTGCCGCCAAGGCGGCCGGCGCACACTTGCACACCCACAGCGCCGCCACCGGCGTCGCACGGGCGGGAGACGGCTGGCGGGTCACCACCGCTCACGGCAGCGTCCAGGCCCAGCGTTTGGTGCTTGCCACCAACGCCAACACCGAGGATCGCTGGAACGAGGTCCGCCGCCATTTCTTCGTCGGCCACTTCTACCAAGTCGCCTCCCGGCCGCTATCCGGCGAGGCTGCCGATGAAATCCTGCCGGGGCATCAGGGCGCCTGGGATACCCGCATGGTGCTGAGCAGCATCCGCCGCGATGCAGAAGGCCGGCTGATTCTCGGAAGCCTCGGCAAGGGAGAAGGCAAGCCCGCCGCCTTCCTGCGCTGCTGGGCCAACCGCATCCAGCGTCACTATTTTCCCCAGTTGGGCAGCGTCGAGTGGGAATGCAGTTGGACGGGACGCATCGGCTTCACGCCCGATCACACGCTGCGTCTCTTCGAACTCGCCCCGGGCGTGCTGGGCGTTTCGGGCTACAACGGTCGCGGCATCACCACCGGCACCGTAGTGGGCAAGGGATTTGCCCGATACCTGATCAGCGGCGAAGACGACGCCCTGCCCCTGCCGATTCGCACACCCCGGCCGATACGGGCCAGAGCGTTACGCAGCTCCGGCTACGAAAGCGGCTTCACGCTCTACCACACGGGGCAATGCCTGAGAGTGCTGAGTTGAGACGCTGGTGGCTGGAAGCAGGAATGGGCCCGATCACCCACGTTGGCGATCATTCACCGATCATGCGCTGCAGCTCTTCGAGATAGGTCTCCAGCACCGGGTTGGGCGGAGCCCCCTTGCGGGTAATGGCGCTGTAGTGGGTGAGGTAGTGCCAGCGTTCCGGATTCAGCGCGCGCATCCGGCCGCCGGCCACCCAACGCTCGGCGTAGTGGGTCGGCAGGTAGCCGATATAACGGTCGGAGAGAATCAGAAAGGCGATACCCTCCCGGTCGGTTGCCGAGGCCGAAGCCCTGAGCGGTTCATGCAGCGCCTTGACTTCCGGCGTCTGGGCGTAGGCCGGCACCACCGCGTCGCACTCGCCGAGATGCTGCTCGGTCACCTCATCCACCTCGAACAGAGGATGGCCCGAGGCGCAGTACAGCTGCGAGGTTTCTGCATAGAGCAATAGGTAGTGCAAGCCGGGAAGAGTCTTCAGCGCCGGTATCACACCGGTATGCAGGCGACCGTCGAGCACCGCCAGCTCGATCTCGTTGGGCGGAATCATCCGAATGTTGATGCGCACTTCCGGCCCACGCTCCTTGAGTGCGCTCAGAGCGTTGGTGATATGCATCTGCGGCATGGTCACCAGATTGTCGGTAATACCGATGTTCAGCTCGCCCTTGAGCCAGGCATGCAGGCCGTTGACCCGGGTGCGGAACCCTTCCACGGCGGCCAGCAGTTGCAGGGTCGCCTGGTAGACTTCCGCGCCGTCGTCGGTCAGCGCGAAACCGCTGCGACCGCGCTGACACAGGCGTAGCCCGAGGCGCGTCTCGAGATCGTTCATTGCCATGCTGATGGCAGCACGGCTGATGTTCAGCTCCACCTCGGCAGCGGAGAAACCGCCGCACTCGACCACCTTGCGATAGATCTTCAGCAGGCGTAGATCGGCATCGCCGGGCTGGGCCGAAAGGGCTTCCTTACGGCGCGACATGGCCTGATCCCTCGTTCAAGACTCTCGGCTACGAGGATATGCCCGCTCATGCATAAAGTTAAGCCATGGCTTACGTGAACTTAAAAATATCTGGATTTAACTTATCTTCATCTCGACCTAGCCTGCAACTGAAAGGCCAACGACCACGGCCATGCCAACAGAGGTGCTCAGATGTCAGTTCATCAATCGCTGCACGGCGGCCTGAGCCAGGAGCAACTGGACGCCTACTGGATGCCCTATACCGGCAATCGCCAGTTCAAGCGCGATCCACGCATCATCGTGGGCGCCGAGGGCAGCTACTTCACCGACGCCGACGGCCGGCGCATTTTCGACGGCCTCTCGGGACTGTGGACCTGCGGTGCCGGCCACTGCCGCCCGGAGATCACCGAGGCCGTGACGCGCCAGCTCCAGCAGCTGGATTATTCACCGGCGTTCCAGTTCGGCCATCCCAAGGCCTTCGAGCTGGCCCACCGGATTCGCGGACTGATGCCCCAGGGGCTCGATCACGTGTTCTACACCGGCTCCGGCTCGGAGAGTGCCGACACGGCGCTGAAGATCGCCCGCGCCTACTGGCGCAAGAAGGGCAAGCCGACCAAGACCAAGCTGATCGGCCGCGCCAAGGGCTATCACGGGGTCAACTTCGGCGGTATCAGTCTGGGCGGCATCGGCGCCAACCGTGTGCTGTTCGGCCAGGGTATCGACGCCGACCACCTGCCCCATACCCTGCTTGCCGAGAACGCCTTCACCAAGGGCATGCCCGAGCGCGGCGCCGAGAAGGCCGAGGAACTCCTGGAGCTGATCGCCTTGCACGATGCCTCGAACATCGCCGCGGTGATCGTCGAGCCGCTGGCCGGCTCGGCCGGGGTGATTCCGCCGCCCAAGGGCTACCTGCAGCGGCTGCGCGAGATCTGCGATCAGCACGACATCCTGCTGATCTTCGACGAGGTCATCACCGGCTTCGGCCGCATGGGTGCCATGACCGGCGCCGAGGAGTTCGGCGTGGTGCCGGACATTCTCAACGTGGCCAAGCAGCTGACCAACGGCGCGGTGCCCATGGGCGCGGTGATCGTGCAGGGCGAGATCTATCACACCTTCATGGAGCAGGGCGGCCCGGACTACATGCTCGAACTGCCCCACGGCTACACCTACTCCGGCCATCCGGTGGCCTGTGCCGCGGCGCTGGCCGCACTCGACGTGCTCGAGAACGACCGCCTGATCCAACGCGTGCGCGAGATGAGCCCGGTCTTCGAGGAGGCCCTGCATGGGCTCAAGGGTACCCGCTATATCAGCGACATCCGCAACTACGGCCTTGCCGGGGCGCTGCAGATCGAGCCCTATCCCGGCGAGCCGGCCCGCCGCCCCTTCGAGATCGCCATGAAGTGCTGGAACAAGGGCTTCTACGTGCGCTACGGCGGCGACACCATCCAGCTCGGCCTGCCCTTCATCGTCGAGCGCGACGAGATCGACCGCCTGGTCAACGCGCTGGGCGAGGCCATCGGCGAACTGGACTGAACGCCGCGTTGAGCGAAAAGCAAAGCAACGAGCCAGGCGTTAACCGCCTGGCTCGTTCAGTCGTAGCAACCCATTCCGTTAGTGCAAGGCTGCACGAATCGAGAGCTCTTAGAGACCTTTGGGCGCAAAGATCCCCGGCGCATTGCGCCAATAGCCCTTGTAATCCATGCCGAAGCCGAATACGTAGCGATCGACCACTTCGAGGCTGCAGTAGTCGGCCTTGAGGCCCGGCACCGCCTTGCGGTCGTGACGCTTGTCCACCAGTACGGCGGTGGAGATGCTCGCCGCCCCGGCCTCCTGGCAATAGTCGAGAATGGCGGCCAGGGTCGCGCCCTCGTCGAGGATGTCGTCGACGATCACCACATGACGGCCGGCCATGGGGATCTCCGGCGACACACGCCAGAACAGCTCGCCGCCGCGAATGCCGCCGCGGTAGCGGGTGGCATGCAGGTAGTCGACTTCCAGCGGGAAGCCAAGCCGGGTGAGCAGGTGCCCCGTGGTGATCAGGCCACCGTTCATCACGCAGTAGAAGACCGGCAGCTTGTCGCCCAGATCGGCCGTGATCTGCTCGGCCATGCGATCCAGCGCGCGTTCGACCTCCTCATGGCTGATCAGACAGTCGGCGTTGTCCATGACGTCGCGCATGGTGGCCAGGGATTGATGAAAGTCGGCTTCGAGTTTGGGCATGTATGACTCATTTCAACGCAGGTAAACGGGAAGAGAAGACTTACAGCGAGGCCATGGCCTCGAGACGGGCATGCACCCGGCGCCAGCGACCCAGCGCTTCCAATGCATCGATGTCGGGACGTGCACGACCGTAGCGCAGCCGCGAGCCCAGCCGTACGCTGCGTCCCTGGCAGGCATCCAGCGCTTCGAGCGCGGCGGCGCGGTCGTTGCAGACCAGCACCATGTCGCAGCCGGCGTCCAGCGCAGCCAAGGCGCGCTCGCCAGGCGAGCCGGCAAAACCGGCGCCTGCCATGCCGAGGTCGTCGGAGAAGATGGTGCCCTTGAACCCCAGCGACTCGCGCAGCAGACCCAGCCAGCTCGCCGAAAAGCCCGCCGGGCGCGCATCGAAAGCGGAGTAGACGACATGCGCCGGCATCACACCGTCGAGTCGCCCAGCCAGTTCGGCGAAGGGAATCAGATCGTGTTGACGCAGCTGTTCCAGCGGACGGTCGTCGACGGGCAGCTCCAGGTGGGAATCGGCCGCCACGCTGCCGTGGCCGGGAAAATGCTTGCCCACCGCCGCCATGCCGGCTTCGTGCAGGCCGCCGATGAAGGCTCCCGCCATGGCCGCCACGGCATGGGGGTCGGAAGAGAAGCTGCGATCGCCAATCACCGTGGAGATGCCGCTATCGACATCGAGTACCGGGGCGAAGCTGAGGTCGAGTCCGCAGGCGGCCATCTCCATGCCCAGCAGCCAGCCGGCATCGAGACACAGGCGCAGCGTCACCTCGGGGTTCGCCGCGTAGTCACGACCGATCTTGCCCATGGCGGGCAGACGCGTCACGCCGTCACGCAGGCGCTGAACGCGCCCCCCTTCCTGATCGATGGCCAGCAGCAGTCCGGGGCGTACGCTGCGAATGGCATTGCACAGCTCGCGCACCTGTCGCGCATGTTCGACGTTGCGCGCGAACAGAATGACACCACCGACCTCCTGGCGCATGAGTAGTTCGCGCTCTTCGCTACGCAGCTCGGTCCCTTCCAGGTCGAGCATCACCGGACCTAGGGTCTGGGTCATGAGCGGAGTCCTTTGGCCATGAAAGGGAGCTGATTCTAGACGAAAGCCGTGCCTGGCGACAGCCACCCCCTAGCACGATCCGGCGCAGCTCGATCCGCGCTCTATTCGTGGAGCCAGACCGGCGTTCCCGGCGGCGCCAGCGCGAAGACCTCGAGCAGATCCGCATCGCGCATGCGGATGCAGCCGTGCGAACGCGGCACCCCCATCGGCTGATCGGGCGGCGTACCATGCAGGTAAATGTAGCGCCTTTGGGAGTCGACGGCGCCCCCGCGGTTGAACCCCCGCTCGAGCCCGCACAGCCAGAGGATTCGCGTCAGTATCCAATCGCGCTCCGGATGGGCCTCGGCCAGCGATTGACTGAACGTCTCACCGGTATGACGTCGTCCGCGAAACACGCTACCGGGCGGCAAGCCGTCGCCGATGGCGGCCCGCACGTAATGCCAGCCGAGCGGCGTACGGCCGCTGCCTTCACGTTGGCCGGTGCCGGCAAGTCCGGTGGAGACGGACCACTCCCCCTGCCGTTGCTCACCCTGCCAGTGCACGAGACACTGGCGGCCGATGTCGACCTCGAGCCACGCCCCTTCACTGGGTGGCAACGCATCGAGCCTCGGCGTTCGCATCTCAGCTCGCCTTGGCTGGCTGCACGGCGGGCGGCGGCGGCAGAGGCGCATTCATGGCAGCCACCACGACCGGCCGCAGGCGGCGGATCAGGTCGCGTACCGACACGTGCTCGTGGTAGTCCTTCTCGGCAATGTCTCGCAGTGCGTCGAGACCGGAGAGCGTGAAGATCACCGTGCCCAGCACGAAGTGCAGGCGCCAGAAGCGTTCGGCATCGGGCAGTTCGGGCGTGGCGCGACGCACCAGGTCGGTGAAACGGGTGAAGACGCTGCCGTACTCCTCCTGGATGTACCGCCGCAGATGCCCCTGGGCCTGGCTGTAGGCCAACCCCAGCAGCTTCATGAATACCTTGAGGCTATGTTTTTCCGCCGGCACCTCGAGTACGGTACGCGCCATGGTCTCGAGCAGCTCTTCCAACGGGATGACGCCCCCGGCATGTTGCGCCTCGAGTTCATCGAGGGCGTGATGGAAACGCACCGTGAAAGGATCGAGATAGCGGGAGAATACCGCCTGAATCAGCGCCTTCTTGGAGCCGAAGTGATAGTTCACCGCCGCCAGATTGACGCGCGCCTTGCTGGTAATGGTGCGCAGTGAGGTCTCGGCAAAGCCGCGTTCGGCAAAAAGCACCTCGGCGGTATCGAGAATGCGCGTGACGGTATCGGTCTGGGCCATGATCAATTTCCGCTGGAAACGCCTGTTTTAAACATTACAAAAGTCTACGTCATTCGCTGCCTTCACACAATGCATAGCGTTGCCTCAGCGTTTTAAACGGCACTGTGAAACGCTGCCTAATGAACTTCACTTTTACTGGATAGACTTCCATGCTGTATACTTGCACAATAGAGCAAGACAGCCATCGGAGTTCGCCATGAGCCGCCCTCTCACCTCGCGCCAGCAGAACGTGTACGACTTCATCGTCAAGACCATGCAAGAGCTCGGCTACCCCCCCACTCGGGCCGAGATCGCCCGGGCCCTGGGTTTCCGCTCGCCGAATGCCGCCGAAGAGCACCTGCGTGCGCTGGAGCGCAAGGGCGTGATCCGGGTGATACGCGGCACTTCGCGCGGCATACGCCTGCCGGCTCAGGAGAACGATACCGCCGCTCTGGAGCCCAGCAGCGAGGGATTGCCGGTGATCGGTGAGGTCGCCGCCGGCAGCCCGATCCTCGCCGCCGAGCATATCGACCGCTACTGCCCGCTGCCGCCGGACTACTTCACGCCCCGCGCCGACTACCTGCTCAAGGTTCGCGGCCTGTCGATGAAGGATATCGGCATCCTCGAAGGCGACCTGCTGGCGGTCCATCGCACCGAGCGTGTGCGCGACGGCCAGATCGTGGTGGCACGTCTCGAAGACGAGGTGACGGTCAAGCGCTTTCATCGCCAGGGGCACCGCGTCGTGCTGGAAGCGGAGAATCCCGAGTTCGCTCCCATCGAGGTCGACCTGCGCCATCAGGAACTCGAGATCGAGGGAATCGGGGTGGGGGTCATACGCGGCGGCAACGGCCAAGCCTTGGGTTGATCGCTTCCTGAACTCGACCATACGGCGTTGGAGCTCTCCTCGGAATGCTCATTGACTACAGTCAACTCCGCTTCCTCGTCGAGCTCCGCCTAGTCTGGTCATCGCTCAGAAAGCGCTCCAGCTGAGCGGAACGACACTGATGAGTCGCAAGATTCTGCATGCCGACTGCGACTGCTTCTATGCCGCAGTGGAGATGCGCGACAACCCGGCGCTGCGTGAGGTGCCGCTGGCCATCGGCGGCAGCGCCGAGGGTCGCGGGGTGATCGCCACCTGCAACTATCCGGCGCGGGCCTATGGCATCCGCTCTGCCATGCCGACTGCCAGGGCTCTGCGCCTGTGCCCCCACCTGACCCTGCTCAAGGGTGACTTCGATCGCTACCGCGAAGCCTCGCAGCAGCTGCTGGCCATCTTCCACGAGCTGACTCCGCTGGTGGAACCGCTCTCGCTGGACGAGGCCTTCCTCGATGTTACCGACGTCACCCGCTTTTCTGGCAGCGCCACCTGGATGGCGCGCTGGTTGAAGGAGGAGTGCTTCAAACGCGTCGGGATCACCGTCTCGGTGGGCGCGGCCCCAGCGAAATTTCTGGCCAAGATCGCCAGCGACTGGGAGAAGCCGGACGGCCTCACCGTCATCGCTCCGGACCAGGTAGACGAGTTCCTGCGCCAGTTGCCCGTGACCAAGCTGCACGGGGTCGGCCCGGCCACGGCCAAGCGTCTCGAGACGCTCGAGATCGTCACCTGCGAAGATCTGCAGCAGGTTCCGCTGGAACGCCTGCTGCAGGAGTTCGGCAAGTTCGGTCGCCGACTGTTCGAACTGTCGCGGGGCATCGACGAGCGGCCGGTGCGTATCGAGCGCGAGCGCAAGTCGGTGAGCGTGGAGACCACCTTTGCCAGCGATCTGCCCGATCTGGCCCAGTGCTACGAACAGTTGATCCCGCTCTGCGAGCGGCTGGAGGCGCGTCTGGCTCGCCACGGCCACCCGCCCGTGTCGGGCGCCTTCGTGAAGGTACGCTTCGACGACTTTTCTTTGACCACGCTGGACTCCCGCGGCGCTTCACCCAGCGCGGAGACCTTCGCCTCGCTGATGGAACAGGCCTGGGCCAGACAACGGCGACCGGTGCGCCTGCTCGGCGTGGGCGTGAGGCTGGTGTCGGACGATGCCAGGCGCCAGCTCAGCCTGCCCTTCTGATCCCTCTTCGCATGCCACTCACTGCCGCCCGATCACTTGGTATCGATATAGCGGTGGCTGTCGAAGGTAGCCACCCAATGGGGGTGATAGACCATCAGGATGCTGAGCAGCATGCCGGTGATGAAGGCTTCAGACGGCATCAGCAGTGGCAGGAACAGTGCATATTCCCTGGCCAGGTACACGGCCTCGGGATCCACCGCCCCCAGCATGACCAGCCCCAGCCCAGCGAGCCCCGCTCCCAGCGCTGCCAGCGCCGCGCCGAAGAAGCCGCACACGAATACGAAAACGAACAGATTATCGGGCAGATAGCGATCCACGATGCGCCATATCGACACCGTGATAACGACGGGGATCACCCCGGTGATCAGCACGTTGACGCCCAGCAGGGGCCAGGCGACCTTGCCCAACAGCACCAGGGAGAGGTTGGCGATCAGATTGGTCATGAGAGCCAAAGGCGCCTTGAAGATCAGGGTCAGCAAAGCCGTGAGCATCAAGTGCAGACTCAGCCAGTCCACCGACTGCGCCCTGAGCTGCCACATCAGCACGACCGCCAGGCTGGCCGCCAGCCAGCGGTGCTGCAGGGCACGGTCGCTCAGCAGCGCCTGCCAGGAGTGGTGCACCACCGACAGCCCCAGCACCGACATGGATACCGCCCCGCAGGCGAGCAGTATCCATGTCGGCAGTATCAGTTCGGATATGGTCATGCCGAACCCCCGTTCGGATTCAGGCGAAGACGACCGTCTTGTTGCCGTGAATCAGTACCCGATCTTCCAGATGCCAGCGCAGCCCGCGGGCCAATACCGCCTTCTCCACGTCGCGGCCGAAACGCACCAGGTCCTGCGGCGTATGGCAGTGACTCACCCGGTGTATGTCCTGTTCGATGATCGGCCCGGCATCCAGTTCCTCGGTGACATAGTGGCAGGTGGCGCCGATCAGCTTCACCCCCCGTGAGTGGGCCTGATGATAGGGACGCGCGCCGGCAAAGGAGGGCAGGAAGCTGTGATGGATGTTGATCACCCGACCGGCATAGCGTTGGCAAAGCCGCGGCGGCAGTATCTGCATGTAGCGGGCCAGCACCACGACGTCGGCTTTCAGAGCTTCGACCCGGCGCTCCACTTCGGCAAAGGCCGCGTCCTTGTCGTCGGCCTGCACCGGAACGTGGAAATACGGCAACTCGTGCCACTCCACCAGGCCGCGCATGTCGTCGTGATTGGAGATGACACCGACGATATCGCCATCGAGCTCCCCCGCCGTCCAACGATAGAGTAGATCCACCAGACAGTGGGACTCTCGCGAGACCATGATCACCACCCTGGGGCGACGGCGAGTGTCGCGCAGGGCCCACTCCATGTCGAACTCACGGGCGACCGGATCGAAGGCTTCGGTCAACTCGCTTGCGCTCATGCCGATGGAATCGGCGAGAATTTCGTAGCGCATGAAGAAACGTCCGGCCTCCAGATCGGAGTGCTGGCTCGCCTCGGTGATGGAGCCCCCATGGCCTGCAATGAACCCGGATACGCGGGCCACGATGCCGCGACGGTCGGGACAGGAGACGACGAGTCGATAATAGTGAGACATGAAAAACCCGCTGCAGAACGGAATCAGGAAGCCGGCATTGTAGCGAAATCGCCATATCACGACACGCCCAACCGCTGCCGCCCGCGGGCATCGCATTGTGAAGGGTCGCGACGATCCCGTATAGTGAAGACTCAATTGCCTGGTCCCTGTCTTGCCGATGCCTTCTACCCGCGTCACCATTCGCCCCCGCCGCCGCTGCCCGCTTCACTTCCTGCCACTGGGGGGCTGTGGTGAGATCGGCATGAACATGACGCTTTACGGGTACGAGGATGCATGGATAGCGGTCGATTGCGGCATGATGATCCGTCAGGATCTGCCCGACTCACCGTTGCAGGTTCCCAGCCTGGAAACGCCCGAGGCCCTTGGCATTCGCCCTCAGGCGCTGCTCATCACCCACGGTCATGAAGACCACATCGGTGCCGTCGCCTGGCTGTGGCCCAAATGGCAATGCCCGATTCATGCCACCCCGCTGGCGGCCGGCCTGCTACGCGCCAAATTCCATGAGCGCGGCCTGGCCGTCGATGCCATTCAGGTAATCGAGCCGGGCGAGGCCCTGGAAAGCGGCCCATTCACCCTGCGCTATCTGCCCTTGACCCACTCGATACCGGAGAGCTGTGCGCTGCTGATCGTCGCCGGCGACTACCGGGTGCTGCATACCGGCGATTGGAAACTCGACCCCGAGCCGCTCATCGGCCCGCCAATCAAAGGAGCGACCTTTCGCGCCCTGGCGCCGCTCGACCTGCTGGTGGGCGACTCGACCAATGCCCCCATGCCGGGCCACTCGCGTAGCGAAGGCGAGGTCGCCAGAGCCCTGGAGCAGCGCCTGGCCCAGTGCACGGGACGGGTCGTGGTGACCTGCTTTGCCAGCAACCTGGCTCGCGTGCTGGCCGTGGCCAGAGCCGCCGAGCGCTGTGGGCGCCGGGTGAGTCTGATGGGTCGCGCCATGGAGCGCATGGTAGCCGTGGCCCGGGGGCTGGGTTACCTGGAAGACATGCCGGCGCTGGTTCCGGTCAGTGATCTGGGTTATCTGCCAGCCGAAGAGGTTCTGGTGATCGCCACCGGCAGCCAGGGGGAACCGCGAGCGGCATTGAGCCGCCTCGCCCACGGCCGGCACCACAGCTTCGAGCTGATGGCAGGCGACACCGTGCTGTTCTCGGCCAAGGCGATTCCCGGCAACGAGTATCAGATCGAGCGCCTCAAACACGCACTCAAACGCCTCGACGTGACGATCTGGGACGAATTCAACCATCCGGAACTGCACGCCTCCGGCCACCCGGCCCAAGACGAGCTGCGTACCTTCTACGGTTGGGTAAGGCCGCATCATCTGCTGCCGGTGCACGGCGAACGTCGTCACCAGCAGGCCCATCAGGAGCTGGCGCACTCGATGGGCATCCAGGCGCCCCTCTTGCCGGTCAATGGCGATCTGATCCGGCTGGATGCGGATGGCTTGCACGTCGACTCTCGCCATCCGCAAAGCCCCTGCATCGTCAGCCAGAACGCCGTCGCTCCCCTGCCCGGTCTTGCCGCGGAACAGGGTTCCTCGCGCCACGGCATCCTCTACCTGGCGCTTTCCGTGGCCTACACGGGCACGGGCTGGACCCGCATTGGCAGGCTGATGATGGATGCCCACCGCGTCAGTGCCATGGACGAGGACAGTTTCACCGAATGGCTGGACGAAAGGCTGGAAGAGATCGATGTGTCGACGCTGGCCGAACTACGCTCAGCCCTGCAGCCGCAGATCACCTATTGGCTGGGCCAACATCTGCGTCAGTTACCCGACATTCATCTCCAGCTCTTGGCCGTAGAGGCACCGGCCTTTCGCTGACGACTGGCACTGACCGCTGCATGATGCCGAAGAGATTGGCTTGAAGTATCGCGCAGCGGAAGGGAGCCAAGGCCCCCGCCTTGCCCCCTTCCGAGGTACTGCAAGCAGACGATTCGTTCCCTGCCGGGTCACGAACCGCTGGCATTCTTGGGTGGCCGACCGCGCCGACGGCGTGGCTGTTCACCCACGAGATCTTCCACGGAGAGACCAGCATCGTTCATGGCCTCACGGATCTCAGCCAGTTTTCTTTCCTTGTCCGCTTCTTCCTGTTTGCGGAGCTTCTCTTCCTCATTTTTCTGTTCGATGACCTCGCCGATAACATCGGAGAGCTTGTGCAGCTGCTCCATGCTCAACTGGCGAGCCGCGGCCCGAGCCACGTTCTTGTTACGGGCGATGCGCTCCAAGGTTTCGCTGGACATTGGCCTCCTCCATGCAAGAAAACGACGAGTCAGCCGTAAAGGCCCACTCGTCGAAAGTATATGCCGATTTGCCATTTTGGCAAGAAAAGGCCCAACCAACGATGCACGGAATAGCGTCAAAGAGTTCCGGCTTATGTTGGCATCTTCCCTCTCTTATCCCCCCGTCATGTTCATGAAGCGAACGATCTGAACATCGCCATCGGTGGTGAAATGGTGGCGCTCGGGCTTGAGAGGAAGTGCCTTGACGATGGCATGCTTGAGGGCATCGAGATCCCCCGGGTGCTGGCGAAGTACGGCACGCAGATCGACAGAATGCTCGTTGCCAAGGCAGAGCAGAAGCCGCCCTTCCGCCGTCACACGAACTCGATTGCAGCTGGAGCAGAAGTTGTGGCTATGAGGGGAAATGAAGCCGATACGGCTGTCGCTGTCGCTCATGCGGAAGTAACGCGAAGGGCCCAGCGTCGACTCGGTGGTCGGAATCAGCTCGTGACGCTGCTCTATCGCCGCCTTCACCTCATCACTGGAGCAAAAGGTCTCGGCCCGCGAATGGTCGGAGACGTCGCCGAGAGGCATCTCCTCGATGAAGCTCAAGTCGACTCGCTGGGCGCGGGCGAACTCGACGAGATCGAGCACCTCGTCGTCGTTGCGTCCCTTCAGAATCACGGCATTGAGCTTGATGCGCGTAAAGCCCGCTTCGCGCGCGGCGTGCAAGCCCTCCAGCACGCGAGACAAATCACCGGTACGGGTCAGCTTGCGAAAGCGCTCGGGATCCAGGGTATCGAGGCTGATGTTGAGCCTGCCCAGCCCCGCTTCACGCAGGCGGCGCGCATGTTTGACCAGCCCTGCCCCATTGGTGGTCATGGCCAGATCGCGCAGCCCAGGCAACGCACTCGTTGCCTCGATGAGCTGATCGATGCCGCGCCGCACCAGGGGTTCGCCGCCGGTCAGCCGAATCTTCTCGACCCCCATCTCGACGAATGCCCGCGCCACCAGACTCAACTCTTCCAGCGTCAATATCTGCGCCCGAGGAAGGAACGTCATCTCCTCACTCATGCAGTAGACGCAGCGGAAATCGCAGCGATCCGTCACGGAGATTCGCACGTAGCGAACACGCCTGCCGAAGTCGTCGATCAACTCGGCAGGCAATGTCTCAGGGGATTTCGTCATTCTCGCTCTCCCAGCGGCTGGCATCACGGTAATCCGACTCACGCTCGGCAACCCAGTAGTCACCCGTGATGCTGTGTTCCTTTTTCCAGAAAGGGGCTCGGGTCTTGAGATAGTCCATGATGAAGTCGCAGGCTTCGAAAGCGGCACGTCGATGTGCACTGGCGACCACCACCAGTACGATAGGGTCTCCCGGCGTCAGTCGTCCAACCCGGTGGATGACCCGCACCCCCTGCAGCGGCCAGCGAGCTTCGGCCTGTGTCACGATCTCGCCCAGCGCCGCCTCGGTCATGCCCGGATAATGCTCGAGGGTCAGTGCCGTGACATCGGGCCTCTCGTTGAAGTCGCGCACCAGTCCGGTGAAGCTCACCACGGCGCCGATGTCGGAGCGCCCGGCAAGCAGCTGCTGCTGTTCATCGCCCGCATCGAAAGGCGCGTCCTGAACCCGAATCATCGCCTCAGCCTCCCGTCACCGGCGGAAAGAACGCCACTTCATCGTCGTTGGTAATGGGAGTCGCGTCCAGCGCCATGACCTGATTGACCGCACACAGCACACGTCCTTCGCTGAGACGGGCAAAGCGGGAGTCGCGCTTCACCAGCGCGCTCTTCAGGCCGCCGACGTCGGTACTCGGCAGGCTGTCCAGCGGCAGGGTGACATCGCTGATGCCCAGTCGCTCACGCAGTTCGGCCAGGAACTTCACCCGCACACAGGGCGAGTCGATGTCGCAACGGCTGCCCACCGAGACCTGCCCGGCTACACCTTCGCCCGTTACGATGGGAGCCGTTGCCGGTACTACTTGGCGGCGGTAGTCGCCCGACTTGCCGCCCTGTTTGGCATCCAGGTGGATGGCGCCGATCTCCATGTCCTTATCGACCGCCTTGCACATGTCGTAGAGCGTCAGACAGGCCACCGAGACGGCCGTCAGCGCCTCCATTTCCACACCGGTGCGACCATTGAGCCGACAGGTGGCGACGACCTCGACGCGGCTGTTCTGCTCGTCCAGGTGAAAATCCACCGACACCTTGGAGAGCGGCAAGGCGTGGCAGAGCGGGATCAGCTCGTGGGTGCGCTTGGCCGCCTGAATGCCGGCGATACGCGCCGTGGCCAGCACGTCCCCTTTGGGGAGTCCACCCTCGCTCAGCAGCGCCAGGGTCTCGGGCTTCATCTGGATATGACCTGAAGCGGTCGCCTCACGGCAGCTTTCCGGTTTGTCGGCAACGTCGACCATATGGGCCTCGCCGCGCGTATTGAGATGGGTCAGACTCATGGGTTGCAGCCTCGGGATCAATTGTCTGGTCAAGTTAAGCGGTCGTCAGCGAGCGATATCGCGAGGCACGCACTCGGCCGGCCAGCGTGCCGGCCAGGCCGCCACCCAGGCGGCAATGGCATTCAGGTCGTCGAGGTCGAGCCATTCGACCCCCGGCGGAACCTCCACTCGGGGCTGGCTCGCCACGGCCTTTATCCATGGGTCTTCGGCCACTCGCAGCGTCTTGCCGACGGCCTCGCGGTAGAGCTCTAGCTTCGGCAAGGGCCAGGCCTTGAAGCCTTCCACCAGCACCAGATCGGGCTGCTGGCTGCGCACGACGTCGATCAGCTGCGCAAGATCGGCCTCCCGATTGTCGGGCGTTTCCATCATCATGGCCCACCTGGCCCGTGACGCAACCAGCATCGGGGCCGCGCCCGCCTGGCGCAGGCGATGGCTGTCCTTGCCCGGCTGGTCGACATCGAATTCATGATGCGCATGCTTGATCACGGCGGTACGCACGCCAAGCGCCGCGAGGCGCGGCAGCAACGCTTCCAGCAAAGTGGTCTTGCCGGTGCCGCTCCAGGCGGCGATACCCAGCAGCGGCAGTGCATCGTCGAAGCCAAGCGCGGCTGGCTGCGTTTGGGACATCAGGGTCAACTCTCCTCATTCGGGCGCATCTCCAGGCGCCGCTTGTCATCTTCGCTGTTCAGGTTGATGAAGGCGTCCGGACAGTCACTGAAATCGATGGCGGTCCAGGCGTGGCGCTCGACCCAGCGACCGACCTTGCGCTCTCCTGCCTGCAGAGCGGCGTGCAGGTCCCCGGCCAGCGAGCGCTCGAGCAGCATGACCACGGGGTGCAGCCGCTCGCCGTCATGGGCCACGGCGATTCGATGATCGCCGATCCCGGCGACCATTCTCGCCACCAGATCGTCCGGCAGAGCCGGCGTGTCGCAGGGTACCACCAGCACCCAGGGCGTATCGGCAGCGAGCAGGCCGCTGTAGATACCCATCAGCGGCCCCTGGAAGCCCCCCTGGGCATCGGGCACCACCCGCCCGGCCAACTGGCGATAGTCGTCCAGGTGACGGTTGGCACTGATCAGCACTTCGGCCACCCTACCGGCGAATCGCGCCTGCACGTGGCTTACCAGCGCGGCGCCGCGAAACGGCTCGAGCCCCTTGTCTCGCCCGCCCATCCGCCGACCCTCACCGCCGGCCAGGATCAGGCCTGTCACGTCGGTGAGCGGGTTGGGTATCGCGTTTTCTGATCGATCGGTCATACCCCATCATGCCTCAGCCCGCGCGCCGCTTCCACGACGCTGAGCCAAACCCGGACAATGCAATGATCAAGGTCATCTTATCCAAGGCGCAGCTAACGGGTATCATGTGTCAAACAAATCGAACGTTCTGGACCTGACAATGGAAGGATTTGATGTAGGGACACGTCTGCGCGAGTTGCGCAAGGCACGCAAGCTGTCCCAGCGTGAACTGGCCAAGCGAGCCGGTGTCACCAACAGCACCATCTCGCTGATCGAGCAGAACAGCGTCAGCCCGTCGGTGAGTTCGCTGAAGAAGATTCTCGATGCGCTGCCGGTGTCGATCAGCGCGTTCTTCGCCGGCGACGAACCCTCCCCGCCGCGGGCCTTCTACCCCGCCGAGGATCTCACCGAGATCGGCGACGGCCATCTTTCATGGCGGCTGGTGGCGGCGCGTCGCCCGGATCGCAGCATGTCGATCATTCATGAGCGCTACCCGCCCGGAGCGGATACCGGTGCCGACATGCTCGAGCACGACGGCGAGGAGGGCGGCGTGGTGGTGGCCGGCGAGATAGAACTCACCGTAGCCGGCGAGGCTCGCCTGCTGCGCGCAGGCGATGCCTACTACTTCGACTCGCGCCTGCCCCACCGCTTCCGCAACGTCGGCGAGGAAGAGTGCGTGATCGTCAGCGCCAACTCCCCGCCGACCTTTTCCGAGGGCGGCAAGGAGCTGCACCATACCTGAGGATCACTCGTCGTCGGCGGTGGGCAACACCCAGTTGAGGACGATGCCCACCAGCGCGGCCAGGCTAACGCCCTGCAGGGTGAACTGACCGCCCCCGAACTGCATGCCGCCGATACCGAACACCAGAATCAACGACACCACCACTAGGTTGCGCGGCGCGGTAAGGGAATGCCCGGCGCGCACCAGGGTGTTCATGCCGACCACGGCAATGGAGCCGAACAGCAGGGTCATGATGCCGCCCATCACCGGGCCGGGGATGGTCTGCAGCAGTGCGCCCAGCTTGGCCACGAAAGCCAGACCGATGGCGATACAGGCAGCTACCACCATGATCTTGGGGTTGAAGGCACGAGTCAGAGTCACCGCGCCGGTCACTTCGGAATAGGTGGTGTTGGGCGGACCGCCGAACAGCGCCGCGGTGGTGGTCGCCAGACCGTCACCCAGCAAGGTACGGTGCAGGCCGGGTTTCTCCAGGTAGTTCTTGCGCGTGACCGAGCCGATGGCCACCATGTCGCCGATATGCTCCACCGCAGGCGCAATGGCCACGGGAATCATGAACAGGATCGCCGCCCAGTGGAAGCTCGGCGCCGTGAACGACGGCATGGCCAGCCAGGCTGCTTCCCGCACCGGCGTGAAGTCGACCACCCCCATCAACAGAGCCATGACGTAGCCGGTGACGATACCGCCCATGATCGGCACCAGCCGCAGCAGGCCGCGGCCGAATACGGCCAGCACCAGGGTCACCAGCAGGCTCGCCATCGACAGCACGATGGCCGCCCCGTAGCCGATATGATCGCTGGTCTCGCCGGTGGCCATGCTGACTGCCACCGGCGCCAGGGCCAGGCCGATCACCATGATCACCGGCCCCACTACCACCGGCGGCAGCAGGCGATGCAGCCAGGCCGTGCCCTTCAGGCGTACCGCCTGCGAAATCGCCACGTAGACCAGACCCGCCGCCATCAGCCCGCCCATGGTGGCCGGCACGCCGAAATTGACCACCGAGCCCTGGATCGGGGCGATGAAGGCGAACGATGATGCCAGGAAGACCGGCACGGTCACCTTGGTCACGCCGTGGAACACCAGGGTACCCACGCCGGCGGTGAACAGCGCCACGCTGGGGTCGAGTCCGGTCAAGAGCGGCACCAGCACCAGCGCGCCGAAAGCGACGAAGAGCATCTGTGCCCCGGTCAGCAGCACCCTGGGCAGGGATTCGGCAGGCGCCTGCGCAGCCGCCACATGTTCGTTCATGGGGTGTTTTCCTTCTTTTGTCGTGTCGTTGAGTCGAAGGCGTCCTGCCCAGAAAAACGCCCCTGGATCGGGATCTCAGGGGCAGCATCTTGCGTTTTTTTGCCGATGAACCTCGACGAGCGCAGACAGGTTGATGGCAAAAAATTATCGGGTGCCGAAGATCTTGTCCCCTGCGTCGCCGAGACCCGGCACGATATAGCCGTTCTCGTCGAGATGATCATCCACCGCAGCGGTGTAGATCTCTATGTCGGGATAGGCGTCCTGCACCCGTTTGATCCCTTCGGGAGCCGCCACCAGCACGATGACCTTCATCTGCTGGCAGCCGCGGTCCCTCAGCATGTCCAGCGTTGCCACCATGGTGCCGCCGGTCGCCAGCATGGGGTCGATGACGATGGCCATGCGCTCGTCGAGGTCATTGGCAAACTTGGCGAAGTACGGTACCGGCTCCAGCGTCTCTTCATCGCGATACAGCCCCACCACGCTGATCCGGGCGCTGGGGATCAGGTCGGTCACGCCATCCAGCATACCCAGCCCGGCCCGCAGAATCGGTACGATGGTCACCTTCTTGCCCTTCAGCAGCTTCACCGGAATCGGCTTGCCGCTCCAGCCGTCGATGTCCTGCTCTTCCAGCTCGAGATCCTGGGTCGCCTCATAGGTCAGCAGCTTGGCCAGCTCGCCGGCCAGCTCGCGAAAGCTCTTGGTGCTGATGCCGGCTTCGCGCATCAGACCGAGCTTGTGCTGGACCAGCGGATGTTGAATGGCGTGGACGCTCATGACGGACCTCTTGGCGTGGTGTGGAAGTGGCGACCTTCGTCGCATGGACGAGTCGCGCGCATTTTACCCTCATCCTGCCGAGAGTTTAAGGCAGAGCCTGCCGGCCGGCTTTCAGGGCTCTGCCGGCAGCTGCCAATCGATCGGTTCGCGGCCGTTCGCTTGCAGGAAGGCGTTGGCACGGGAAAAGTGCCGGTTGCCGAAGAACCCCCGGTGCGCCGAGAGCGGCGACGGGTGCGGCGACTCCAGCACCAGATGCCGCGAGGTGTCGACCAGCGCCTTCTTCTGCCGGGCGTGGCTACCCCACAGCAGGAACACCGAGGGTTCGGCGTGGGCGTTGACCGTCTCGATGGCGCGATCGGTGAAGTGCTCCCAGCCCCTGCCCCGATGCGAGCCGGCGTTGCCCTGCTCCACCGTCAGCGAGGTGTTGAGCAGCAGCACGCCCTGTCGCGCCCAGTGCTCGAGGTTGCCGTGGTCCACCGGCTGGAAGCCGACATCGGCGACCAGCTCCTTGTAGATATTGACCAGCGAGGGCGGCGCCGGAACCCCCGGGCGAACCGAGAAACACAAGCCATGCGCCTGATTGGGTCCGTGGTACGGGTCCTGCCCCAGGATCACCACCTTGACCCGCTCCAGCGGCGTCAGCTCGAAGGCGCGGAACCAGTTCGAGGAGTGCGGGTAGATCACCTTCCTGGCGGCCTTCTCCGCCGCCAGGAAGTCACGCAGCGTCTGCATGTAGGGAGCCTGGAACTCGCCTCCCAGCCAGCGCTCCCAACTCTCGGGTAATGGACAGCTCATGTTCGCTCGACTCTATGTCGCCTAACGCTTGACCTGGTCGACCAACGGCTCGACGTAGGCCACCCCCATGTCCCAAGGAAACTGAATCCAGCAGTCCTGGGCCACTTCGGTCAGATACTGATCCACCAGCGGGCGCCCTTCGGGCTTGGCATAGACGGTGACGAAGTGCGCCTTGGGCAGCATCTCGCGTACCTTGCGTGCCGTCTTGCCGGTATCGACCAGGTCGTCGACCAGCAGCCAGCCGTCGCCGTCATGATCGACGCCCTTCATGACGTCCAGGCCACCCTGCTCCATGTGCTCGTAGCTGCTGATGCAGACCGTATCGATCAGCCGCACGTTGAGCTCACGGGCAATCAGCGCCGCCGGAATCAACCCGCCACGGGTGATCGCCACGATACCCTTGAAGTCGCGCTCGACCAGACGATGACACAGCTCGCGCACGTCACGGTGGAGTTGGTCCCAGGAGACGGTGAAGTGCTGGTGATAGCGGGCATTGCTCATGGCGTCACTCATCCTCATTGAAGGAGCAGACCGCAAAGACGCCGAAGCCTGCCTCACGGATCCTTGCCGACCCGCCGATCTCGGGCAGATCGATGATGGTGGCGGTTTCCACCACCTGTCCGCCCGAACGGGTGATGAGCTTGGCGGCCGCCAGCATGGTGCCGCCGGTGGCGATCAAGTCGTCCATGATCAGGATCCGATCCCCCTGACGGAATGCATCGGAGTGCAGCTCCACCTCGGCCTGACCGTACTCCAGCGTGTAGGTCTCGCTGATGGTGCGGAACGGCAGCTTGCCCTTCTTGCGTACCGGCACGAAGCTGCAGCCGAGCTCATAGGCGACGGGCGCCCCGATGATGAAGCCGCGTGCGTCGATGGCCGCGATGGCATCCAGCTCCATCTCCTGATAGCGATGCACGAAGCTGTCGATCAGCTTGCGAAAGGCAGAGCTGTTCTGCAGCAGCGGTGTGATATCGCGGAAGTTGACCCCCTGCTGCGGCCAGTCGGGGACGGTTCGGATCACGGACTTGATGTAGTCGCCGTAAATGCTCATCGCGGGTCTCGGTGAGGGAATGTCAGTCTAGGAACAGGAACTTCAATACGAACAGGATCGCCAGCACGACCACCGCCGGATTGAGGTCGCGGAAGCGGCCGGAAAGGGTCTTGATAGCAGCGTAGCTGATGAAGCCCAGCGCGATGCCTTCGGCGATGGAGAAGGTCAGCGGCATGGCCAGTGCGGCGATCAGCACCGGCGCGGCGTCGGTCGGATCATCCCAGTTGGCATGGGCCAGACTGCCGGCCATCAGCACCGCCACATAGAGCAGCGCGCCGGCGGTGGCATAAGCCGGGATGGAACCCGCCAGCGGCGCGAAGAACAGGCTGATCAGGAACAGCCCGGCCACGACGACCGCCGTCAGGCCGGTGCGCCCACCTGCGGCGATACCGGCAGTAGACTCGATGTAGCTGGTCGTGGTCGAGGTACCCAGCACCGCACCGGCCATGGAGGCGCTACTGTCGGAGATCATGGCACGATTCAGGCGCGGCAGTTTGCCGTCCTTGTCGAGCAGACCACCCTTGTGCGCCACGCCCACCAGGGTGCCGGAGGTGTCGAACAGATCGACGAACAGGAAGGCGAAGATGACGCTGAGCATGGCAACGTCGAGGGCGCCCATGAGATCCATGGCCATGAAGGTCGGCGCAATGGAGGGCGGCATCGACATCAGGCCGCCGTATTGGTTGTGGCCCAGGATCATGGCCAGTACCGTCACCCCGAGAATACCGATCATCACGGCGCCGGTGATCTTCAGATAGGCCATGGCGGTAATGGCGAAGAAGCCCAGCAGCGCGTAGATGGCAGCCGGTTGGGAAAGATCTCCGAGTGCCACGTAGGTGGCCGGATTGGACACTACGATGCCGGCATTTTTCAGTGCGATCATGGCCAGGAAGAGGCCGATACCCGCGGCAATACCGAGGCGCAGGGAGAGCGGAATGGAATGAATGATCCACTCGCGCACCTTGAAGATGCTGAGCAGCAGGAAACAGAAGCCGGACAGGAACACTGCTCCCAGCGCCGCTTCCCAGCTGTAGCCCATGCCCAGCACGACACCGTAGGTGAAGAAGGCGTTGAGCCCCATGCCCGGCGCCTGGGCGATGGGATAGTTGGCCCACAGCCCCATGACCAGACAGCCGACGGCGGCCGCCAGACAGGTGGCGACGAACACCGCGCCATAGTCCATGCCGGTTTCGGAAAGAATGCTGGGGTTGACGAAGATGATGTAGGCCATGGTCAGGAAGGTGGTGACCCCGGCAATGACCTCTGTCTTCACGCTGGTGTTGTGTTCCGTCAGCTTGAAGTGTCTATCGAGCATGTTCTTCATTTTTGGCATTCCTGCGCACGAGTGCTTGTTTAGCAACCAGGGGGCGAGAAAAGCCGCACATGGTACCCAAAGCCCCCTTTAGATGCGAGGCCGAGATTGCTTACCTTGTGCGGCACGATTCGCTCTGTATAAGCAAACTCTGCGCCATTCGCCAGCACGGCTACCAACGCAATCTTGACGAAACGGTCATTTGAATGGAGTTCTCACACCCCGCGGGCGGCCAATACCCTTTCCACGGTTTCCACGATAGCCTGGGTCTGAGGGTCGATCTCGATGTTGACCCTATCGCCCGGCACGCGGTCCACCAGAATGGTGCGCTCCAGGGTCTCGGGAATCAGGTCGACGCAGAAGCGCGGCCCGTGAGCAGCCGTGGCGGGCCTCGTGGCACCGATCGTCAGGCTGATGCCATCGACGCCGATGTAGCCCTTGTCGAACAGGAAGCGGCCCAGCGCATGGGGCACCTCGAACCACAGTCGTCGATTGTTCGGCGCCTGATCCAGCTCCACCAGCTCGGCCATGGCCATGACATGACCGGACATGGCGTGGCCGCCGATCTCGTCGCCGAAGCGCGCTGCCCGCTCGATATTGACGCGATCGCCCTCGCCCAGCGCACCAAGGTTGGTCACGCGCAGCGTCTCGCGCATCAGATCGAAGCTGACCCGGTCGCCGTCGATGGCCGTCACCGTCAGACAGACACCGTTGTGGGCCACCGAAGCGCCGAGCTCCAGCCCCTCGCGCAGAGGTTGCGGCAAGCTCACGACATGAGTGCGGAATGCCTCGGCTTCCTTGATGGCGACGATCTCGGCCGTGCCTTGGACGATGCCTGTGAACATGGCGTCTCCTGCGCGCTCCCGCTCAAGGGAGGATGAAGTGGGTGGGGCTCGCAGTGTAAGAATTCGCGCCACGAACGTCCATCCGTCAACGGGCGCTACCCCAAGAGCGTGACATTCACCAGGGCAAGGCAACAGGAATCCACGTATCGAGGTCATTTTTTAGTGAATTTCACCACGCGTTCGCCTGGCGAACCGAAGCATCTTTCGCTTCGGTTGACATGTTACGTCTTTAGTCTTACCATTCCGCCTCACATTTCAGGCGCCGATTTGTACCCGGCTTGCGGGCGCCCACGATGCAGACGGCTTCCGCCTGCATCGTGAAGTGCAGCTAAAAGGGTGTGTCCAGCGTTGATGGCCACCCGCCAGGGTGGCCTTTTTTTCGTTCGGTTATACCCTGGCCCACGCTGCGCCCGCCCCACCGGCACGGCCTCTCAGGAAGCCAGATGATCACGCTAAGCAACGTTTCCAAGACCTACCACCTCACCCCGCCCAGGCGCCGACTGCCGTTCGCCTCACGCCCCAGCGAGAGAGCCGCCAGAACCATCGAGGCGCTGAAGAACGTCGACCTTCACGTTCCGGCGGGCAGTATCCATGGCGTCATAGGCCTTTCCGGTGCCGGCAAGTCGACTCTGATTCGCTGCGTCAATCTGCTCGAGCGCCCTTCCAGTGGCAGCGTCGTCGTCGACGGCCAGGAGATGACCACCCTCTCCAACAGCCAGCTCAATCAGGCGCGCCATCGCATCGGCATGATCTTTCAGCACTTCAACCTGCTGACGACGCGCAATGTCTTTGCCAACGTCGCCCTGCCCCTGGAACTGATGGGCATGAAGCGCGCGGCCATCCGCGAGCGCGTGCTGCCGCTGCTCGAGCTCACCGGCCTTGCCGACAAGGCACGCCAGTATCCGGCCCAGCTCTCCGGCGGTCAGAAGCAGCGCGTGGCCATCGCCCGGGCGCTGGCCAGCGAACCCCGCGTGCTGCTGTGCGACGAGGCAACCTCGGCGCTGGACCCGCAGACCACCGGCTCGATCCTGACTCTGCTGCGCGACATCAACCAGAAGCTGGGTCTGACCATCCTGCTGATCACCCACGAGATGGAAGTGGTCAAGTCGATCTGCCATCGGGTCAGCCTGATCTCCGACGGCGAGCTGGTGGAAGAGGCCGAGGTCGGCGACTTCTTCACCGCCCCGCGCACCCGCCTGGGCCGCGAGTTCCTCAACGACTTCCTCCAGTTGGAGCCGCCCAAGGCGCTGATCGAGCGACTCGAAGAGGCCCCCGGCGAGCACACCCATCCGGTGGTGCGTCTGGCGTTCTCCGGCGATACGGTTTCCACGCCGCTGATCTCGCGCCTGGCGCGCGAATGCGGGGTCGACGTCAGCATTCTTCAGGCCAAGGTGGAGTCGATTCAGGAGCGCACGCTGGGGCTGATGATCGCCGAGCTGCTCGGCTCCCCCGAGCAGACCCGCCGCGCCATCGACTATCTCGAAGACCACGACCTGCATGTGGAGGTGCTCGGCCATGTCCAGCGCGATGATTGATCTGATCCTCCAGGCGACTCTGGATACGCTCTACATGGTTGCGGTATCGGGCATCATCTCGGCGCTGCTCGGCGTGCCGCTGGGCGTGCTGCTCTACGTCACCCGCCCACGCCAGATCCTGGCCCGCCCGGTGCTCAACCAGGTGCTGGGCATGGTGACCAACATCGGCCGCTCGATCCCCTTCATCATCCTGATGGTGGCGATCATCCCCTTCACGCGGATGATCGTGGGCACCTCGATCGGCACCAATGCCGCCATCGTGCCGCTGACCATCGCCGCCATCCCTTTCGTCGCCCGGCTGGTGGAAGGTGCGCTCAACGAGATCCCGCCCGGCCTGGTGGAAGCCGCCCAGTCGATGGGCGCCACGCCGCACCAGGTGATCACCAAGGTGCTGCTGCCGGAGGCTCGCGGCGGCATCATCACCGGACTGACGATCACCGTCGTCACCCTGGTGAGCTACTCGGCCATGGCCGGCGCCGTAGGCGGCGGCGGCCTGGGCGACCTGGGCATTCGTTATGGCTACAACCGCTTCAACCCCACCGTCATGCTGATCACCGTGGCCATTCTGGTGGTCATGGTGCAGGGCTTCCAGAGCCTCGGGGATTATCTGGTACGCAAATCGGATCGCAAGTGACGCCACACCCAAGGAGAACGACCCCATGCAAGTGACTCTGACCCGACTGTTCGGCGCCGCCACCCTGGCCAGCGCCATCCTGGTTGCCGGCTGCGGCAACGACGACGGCGCGACCGAAACGCGCTCGATCAAGGTAGGCACCATGTCCGGCCCCGAGTCGGAGGTGATGGAAGTGGCCGTCCAGATCGCCCGCGAGCACTACGACCTCGAAGTCGAGATCATCGAGTTCACCGACTACGTCTCGCCCAACGCTGCACTGGCCGACGGCAGCCTGGATGCCAACGCCTTCCAGCACGAGCCCTACCTGCGCAGCATGATCGAAGACCGCGGCTACGACCTGGCCGTTGCAGGCTACACCTTCGTGTATCCGATCGGCGCCTACTCCGAGCGCCACGACAGCATCGAAGAGCTGCCCGAGCGTGCCATCGTCGCCCTGCCCAACGACCCCACCAACGGCGGCCGCGCGATGATCCTGATGCACAACGCCGGCCTGATCGAACTCGATGACCCCGAGAACCTCGAGGCCACCCCGATCAACGTGGTCGAGAACCCGCTCGGCCTGCGCTTCCGCGAGATCGAGGCCGCTCAACTGCCGCGCGTGCTGACCGACGTGGACCTCGCCTTCATCAACAACACCTTCGCTCAGCCCGCCGGACTGCGCCTGGACGATGCGCTGATTCAGGAGGGCGCCGAGTCGCCCTACGTCAACCTGATCGCGGTGCGTGCCGGCGACGAGGAGCGTGAAGAGATCCAACAGCTGGTTTCCGCCTACCAGAGCGAAGAGGTGGCCGCCAAGGCTGCGGAGCTGTTCGACGGTGGCGCCGTGCCCGGCTGGCAGTGATGCCGCGCTGCGCGTCTGACGCATGACAACGGGCCGACGCCATGCGTCGGCCCGTTCGTTTGGCAGGTAACGGACTCAGTCCATCTTGCGTTCGACCTTGTCGATCCGCTCCTCTAGGCTCTGATCCTTGTCGGTAGCCGTGGCGATGCGAATCGCGCTGTCCACCCGCGGCGCACCGCGTTCGTGCAGCACGTCGTGGCAGCGCTGGATCACGCGCATCACCTCTTCCCAGGAACCCTCGATATTGGTCCCGTGGGCGTGCAGGCGATACTTGAGCCCAGCCGCTTCTATCACCTCTTCGCAGGCGGCGATATGAGACGACAGCGAGGCTCCCGCCCCGATCGGCGTCACGTTGACATCGGCAACTACATGCATACTCAATCCTCCTGATCGACCTACGGATATCCTTACTACCCGAAAGCTAGTGTCGACCAGACCATTCTTCAAACCCCAGCCCGAATACCAGTGGGCACTAGAGAGGACCGGAGACTCCATGGCATCGAACATGCCCGACTACACGCTGCTGGCCCGCCAGCTCGAGGCCCTGCTGGACGCCCGCGACTGGCTGACCGACAGCGCCCAGACCTGCGCCTTCATCATGCAGCAGGTGCCGGACCTCAACTGGGTCGGTTTCTACCTGCAGCGCCAGCCCGAGCTGCTCACACTCGGCCCCTTCCAGGGCAAGCCGGCCTGCAACCCCATCCCCTTCAGCAAGGGCGTGTGCGGCGCCGCCGCCAGGAGCCGTGAGACCCAGCGTATCGACGACGTGCATGCCATCGCCGATCACATCGCCTGCGATGCGGCGTCGAACGCGGAGCTGGTGGTACCGATTTTGTGCGGCGATACACTGTGGGGGGTGCTGGACCTCGACAGCCCACGACGCGGGCGCTTCAGCCCAGCCGACCAAGAGGGTCTGGAAGCCCTGGTCGAGGTATTCGTCAGACGCAGCGAGCTGCCCGACTTCTCACTCGCCTGGCAAGGAAAACCGTCGGCCTGGTGAAGAGCAGTCGCAGGCACCTGAAAGCAAAACGCCCCCTGGCAATGCCAGGGGGCGTTTCGGAATGCTGGTAGGACCAAGCGGATTTGAACCGCTGACCTCCACGATGTCAACGTGGCGCTCTAACCAACTGAGCTATGGTCCTGAAACTATGTGAAACCGAAACCATGTGAAACCGTGTCGAAAAAGCCGATAGAAAGCTGGTAGGACCAGGCGGATTTGAACCGCCGACCTCCACGATGTCAACGTGGCGCTCTAACCAACTGAGCTATGGTCCTGTGTTCGGCTTTCTCGTCTTTCGTTCTTTCTCGTTTACCCGTTACCCGCCAATTCAGCTGCGGCAACGGATGCATATCTTACCGATATCGCTGGATTTTGCAAGCCTCGCACTAGCTTTTTACCCGCTCCACCGCCTCGAGCCAACCGTGATAGAGTCGCTCCCTTTCGGTTTCCGGCATGCTGGGCATGAAGCTGCGCTCGCAGCGCCACAGCTCGGCGATCTCCTCCAGGTCGCGGTACCAACCGAAGCGCAGCCCGGCCATGTAGGCGGCTCCCAGCGCGGTCGTTTCGAGCACCGTCGGTCGGTCAACCTGCACTCCCAGCATGTCGGCGAGGAACTGAACCAGCCAGGAGTTGGCCACCATGCCGCCGTCGACACGCAGCGTACCCGGTGGCACGCCCATGTCGTCGCTCATGCAGGCCTGCAAATCGCGGGTCTGATAGCAGACCGCCTGCAGGCCGGCAGCGACGATTTCGGCAATCCCGGTGTCGCGCGTCAGGCCGAAGATCGCCCCTCTCGCCTTGGGGTCCCAGTGGGGCGCTCCCAGCCCGGTGAAGGCCGGCACCAGATAGACGCTGTGTCCGGCGCGGGTCTGCTTGGCCAGCGCCTCCGTCTCGGCGGCATCCTTGAACAGCTTCAAGCCGTCGCGCAGCCACTGCACCGCAGCACCGGCGACGAAGATGCTGCCCTCCATGGCATAGGTGGTCTTGCCGTTCAGGCGATAGGCCACGGTAGAGAGCAGGCGGTTGCGCGATCTGGCCGGCTTGTCGCCGGTGTTGACGATCATGAAGCAACCGGTGCCGTAGGTGCTCTTGCCCATGCCGGGCTCGAAGCACGCCTGGCCGACCAGGGCCGCCTGCTGGTCGCCCACCACCCCGCCGATGGGCAACTCCGCCCCCAGCCAGCGGGCCTCGACGGTGCCGAAGTCGGCGCTGCTGTCGCGCACTTCTGGAAGCAAGCCAGACGGGATCTCGAATAGCTTGAGCAGCTCGTCGTCCCACTGCTGGGCATTGATGTCGAACAGCATGGTGCGCGAGGCGTTGGTGGCATCCGTGGCGTGAACCCGCCCCCCGGTGAGGCGCCACAGTAGGAAGGTGTCCACCGTGCCGAAGGCCAGCTCGCCGCGTTCGGCACGCTCACGCGCCCCTTCCACGTTGTCCAGCAGCCAGGCCAGCTTGGTTGCCGAGAAATAGGGATCGATCAGCAGCCCCGTGTGCGATTGCACCAGCTCGGCATGCCCTCTTTCCTGCAGCTCGCGACAGAAGTCGGCGGTGCGTCGATCCTGCCAGACGATGGCATTGTAAAGCGGCTTGCCAGTCGCGCGATCCCACAGCAGCGTGGTTTCGCGCTGATTGGTGATGCCGACCCCGGCGATCTCGTCGAGTGCGACGCCCGATGTCTCGACCGCCTCGCGACAGGTCGAAAGCACCGTGTCCCAGATGTCTTCGGGGTCGTGCTCGACCCAGCCATCGTGGGGGAAGTGCTGGGGGAATTCACGCTGCGCAACACGAATCACATGGCCGTCACGGTCGAAGAGAATGGCGCGCGAACTGGTGGTGCCCTGATCGATGGCAAGGAGATAGTCGGCCATGAGTCATCCTGTCATTGTATGTTCGTTTATGATCACCAAGAGTACCCGAGTATGTTCGCAATGCTTTACGACTTTCGTATAAATACCCCTCGAATACCTGCGCAAGCGTACCGAATCGCTTACACTCGCGTGATCGATAGGGAGCCGTCATGAACCAGCAACAGCGACAAGATGCCATCGTTGAACTGGTACGCCGCCAGGGCTACGCCAGTATCGAACAGCTGACCGAACATTTTTCGGTTACGCCACAAACCATACGCCGCGACCTCAACTCCCTGGCGGAAGAGGGCATGATCCGGCGCGTGCACGGCGGCGCCGGGCTCGAATCGAGCACCGTCAACACCGCCTACAGCACGCGCAAGAATCTCAACCTAGAGGCCAAGCGACGCATTGCCGCCCTCGTGGCCAGCCATATTCCCGATCACGCCTCGCTGTTCATCAACATCGGCACCAGCAACGAGGTCGTCGCCGAGGCACTGCTCGATCATCAAGGGCTCGAGGTGATCACCAACAACCTCAACGTGGCGGCCATCCTCCAGCACAAGGAGGACTTCAACGTCATCATCGCCGGCGGCCAGGTACGCTCACGGGATGGCGGCATCATCGGCGAGGCAACCATCGATTTCATCAATCAGTTCAAGGTGGACTTCGGCATCATCGGCATCAGCGGTATCGACGAGGATGGCTCCCTGCTCGAGTTCGATTACCAGGAAGCTCGCGTGGCCCAGGCCATCATCCGCAACTCCCGCCAGGTCTACCTGACCGCGGACCATTCGAAGTTCCATCGCAACCCCGTCGTGAGACAGGGCAACATCGCCCAGCTGGATGCGCTGTTCACCGACCGCCAGCCCCCCGAGCGCATCGTTCACCTGATGCAGGTCAACGACGTCGCCCTGCATATCGCCTGACTTCCTCTTTCGACCGCCCTCTTGCGACTTGCACCGCGCCGACCGAAACGTCGGCGCGTTTTCCTCCAGGCCTTGATGTTCGATTTCGATTGATCTATGTTCGTTTTCAAACATACACTGTTTGAAAGCCAGCTCATTGCTGACGCGAGATCGGAGCCTTTCAGTCCATGGCGCACACGTCGCACCACCTACTCGACCTCTTCATCATCGGCGGCGGCATCAACGGCACCGGTATTGCCAACGATGCTGCCGGGCGCGGGCTGTCGGTCAGCCTGTGCGAACAGGGGGATCTGGCCGGCGCCACGTCCTCGGCCAGCAGCAAATTGATACATGGTGGATTGCGCTATCTCGAACATCATGAATTCCGCCTGGTGGGAGAAGCGTTGCGCGAGCGCGAAGTGCTGCTGCGCAAGGCACCGCACATCATCTGGCCGCTGCGTTTCATTCTCCCGCACCGCTCTCACCTGCGCCCCGCCTGGATGATTCGGGCCGGCCTGTTCCTCTACGACCACCTGGGCAAGCGCAAGATGCTGCCCGGTTCACGCAGCGTTCGTTTCGCTGCGGATTCGCCCCTGCAGGAAGGCATCAAGCGGGGATTCGAATATTCCGATTGTTGGGTCGACGATGCTCGCCTGGTGGTGCTCAACGCGCTACAGGCACGCGAAGGTGGCGCGGAGATTCTGGTGCGCACCCGCTGCATCGGAGCGAAGGAGGAGAACGGCATCTGGCGCATCGAGCTGGAGGACGTCCGCAGCGGCGAGCGCTTCGAGCGCCAGGCGCGCACCCTGGTCAATGCGGCCGGGCCATGGGTCGAGCGGGTGGTTCGCGAACAGGCGGCACGCAGTTCCCGTTACAGCATTCGCATGATTCAGGGCAGCCACCTGATCGTGCCACGACTGAACGGCGACGACCGCGCCTACATCCTGCAGAACAGCGACCGGCGCATCGTGTTCGTTCTTCCCTACGAAGACGACTTCAGCCTGATCGGCACGACCGATCGCCGCTATCAGGGCGACCCGGCCCAAGCCGCCATCAGCGAAGAAGAGATCGATTACCTGCTTGGCGTCGTCAATGCCCACTTCCGCCGTCAGCTCCAGCGCAGCGACGTCATCTCGAGCTTCTCCGGCGTACGCCCCCTGTGCGACGACGAATCGGCCGAGCCTTCGGCCATGACCCGGGATTACACCCTGGCGTTCGACGATCAGGGCGCCCCGCTGCTCTCCGTATTCGGCGGCAAGATCACCACCTATCGAAAACTGGCGGAAGCTGCCTTGAAACAACTCAAGCCTGTCCTGCCAGCCATGGGGCCGAGCTGGACCGCAGAGGCCGCCCTGCCCGGCGGCGAGATCGGCAATCAGGAAAATTTCATGGCGCGGCTGCTGCACGACTACCCCTGGCTCGGGGAGGCGCGGGCACGACGCTTCGCGCGGAGTTACGGCAGCCTGTGCCTGCGTTTCCTCGCAGGCACTCAATGTGCAGAGGACCTGGGCGAGCATTTCGGCGCCGGCCTCACCGCCGCCGAAGCCGACTACCTGGTCGACCATGAATGGGCGACCACCGTCGAGGACATCCTGTGGCGGCGCACCAAGCTGGGCCTGCGGCTGACGCCACGTCAGGTGGAACGACTCCAGGCCCACGTGGAAGCCCATCGCCAGGCCCTGGCCGCCTGAGCCGCGTTACTCCGGTATGCCGCCGTAGGTCAGGCTGGCCGGATCGAGCAGCCGTTCGAGCTCCTCACGGCCAAGATCGGTCTGCTCTTCGGCCACATCGATGATAGGCCGCCCCGCCTGGTAGGCCTGCTTGGCGATGGCTGCCGCCGCGTCGTAGCCAATGACCCCGTTCAGGGCCGTGACCAGGATCGGGTTGCGCGCCAGCGGCTCCGCCAACCGATCCTCGCGCACCCGGAACGTGGCAATGGCCCGCTCGCCCAGCAGGCGTGCCGTATTGCTCATCAGCCGAATCGAGGTCAACAGGTTGTAGCCGATCAGCGGCAGCATCACGTTGAGCTGAAAGTTGCCGCTCTGCCCCGCCACGGTTATCGCCGCATCCAGACCGATCACCTGGGCAGCGGCCTGTGCCGCCGATTCCGGAATTACCGGATTGACCTTGCCCGGCATGATCGAGCTGCCGGGCTGCAGCGCCTCGAGCTCGATTTCGCCCAGGCCGGCCAACGGCCCCGAGTTCATCCAGCGCAGGTCGTTGGCGATCTTCATCACCACACAGGCCAGGCCCTTGAGCTGCCCGGAGAGCTCCACCGCTGCGTCCTGGGAGCCGAGGCTGGCGAAGAAACTGTCGTTGGGCGACAGGGCGAGCCCGGTCTGCTCGCTCAGTTCACGTGCCATGCGCTCGGCGAACTCGGGGTGGGCGTTGATGCCGGTGCCTACCGCCGTACCGCCCTGAGCCAGCCGTGCCAGCCGTACCATGGCGCTGTCGATACGCTCGATGGCCTGGCCGACCTGGCTCGACCAACCGCCAAGCTCCTGCCCCAGGCGCAGCGGCATGGCGTCCATCAGATGGGTGCGCCCCGTCTTCACCACGCGGTCCAGTTCCAGCGCCCGCTCGTCGATGGTGGCACGCAGTGTCACCAGCGCGGGACGCAGCTGCGTGGTCACTTCCAGCGCCGCGGAAAGGTGGATGGCAGTGGGAATGACGTCGTTGCTCGACTGCCCCATGTTGACATGGTCGTTGGGCCCCACCTTGAGCCCATGGCGGCTGGCCAGATGGGCTATCACCTCGTTGACGTTCATGTTGCTCGAGGTGCCCGAACCGGTCTGGAACACGTCCACCGGGAACTGGTCGTCGTGCTTGCCGTCGACGATCTCCTGAGCCGCCGCGACGATGGCTTCGGCTCGCTCGCCGTCGAGCAGGCCCAGTTCACGGTTGACCTTGGCCGCGGCCAGTTTGATGCGGGCGATGGCATGGATGAAGCCAGCCGGCATCGGCTGGCCCGACACCGGAAAATTCTCCACCGCACGCTGGGTCTGGGCGCCATAGAGCGCCGAGGCCGGCACCCGCAGCTCACCCATGCTGTCTCGTTCGATACGATGATCGCTCATGTCACTCCCTCGCTAGACGATCGCTCCCTTCACCATGGTGCCGGGAATCGAGGCTTGCAAGCCTTTCAGACCGTGAGAGGCACCAGATAGCGCTGCCAATGAGCGAATTGACAACTGTCAGGTTTCTTTCCTATTCGCTCATTATCGGACGTCAACATGATAACTGTCATTGCGACGCAAAAAGGTCCTTCCTAAGATCGCTTAGCCAGCTACTCAGGCACCTAAAAAAGCTTCGATCACAAAAGCACAATCTGGAAGAACCGACTCATGGACATGACCCATACCTTGCTCTTGTTGCCGCACGAACAGCTCACTCTCGCTTACGAGCACGAAGCCGCCGAACTTCAGCGCTACCGCCGTCTGACGCTGCGGTTTCTGCCCAAGGCCCCGCAGACGAGCAGACTGCTGGCGACACTGGGCCTGCAGTGCGAAAAGCGTCTCGGCCAGCTGCACCAGGCAGCCGTCTGCCTGGAACTCGAAGCCTGTATCGTCAGAGGGCCAGGCAACGTTGCGCACTTTCCAATTGCGGAACCTCACTTCTTCATCGTCGACGAGATCATGAGTGAACAGGTCATCGAGCATGCCATTCGCGCAGCCATGGAGTCGAAGCACTTCTTCGAGTGGATGCTGAATACCAATGCCACACCGGAACTCCATCGACCGCTGATCAATTTCGTCAGCGAGAAGGAGGGCGAGTGCAGGGTCCTGCTCGAGTTCTGGGAGCAGCACAGAGCGCCTGCGGTGGCTCAGCGAGCCTGACCCTCGCCCCGTCACGGCCTCTTTTGCCGCCTGCCGGTGGAAGAGGCCAAGCGCTCGAGTCGCGCAAGATCGAGCAGCTGGTACTCACGCCCATTGACACGCAGCAGCCGTTGCGACTGATAGGTGGCAAGCGTCCTGCCGACCGTCTCCTGGGTCAGCCCCAGATAACTGCCGATATCGTTGCGCGATACGGGCAAGCGAAAGTGGGTAGGGGAATAGCCACGGCGATGAAAGCAGTCCGATACGACCAACAGAAAGCAGGCCAGGCGTGCCTCGGCGGTACGGCTCAACAGTTGGTGCAGGATGATCCGCTCTTCATGTCTGGTACGACTGGCGGTGCACTGCAGCTGCCTCCGCAGTCTTGGCAGCCTTTGCGTCAGCGCTTCGAGTCGCGCGAAAGGCAGCCTGCACACCGTGGCGGTTTCCAGCGCACTGACGGTGGCTGGATAGCGTCCCAGGCCGATGGCATCGCAGCCGATGAGATCGCCGGGCAGCCAAAAGGACGTCAGCAGGGTCTCGGTTTCATTGACAGCCGTTTCCTGTTTGAGGCATCCGGTGCATACGGCGTAGAGACTATCGAACGGCGCCTCCTGTTCGTAGAGAATGGTTCGTTTCTCCAACCTGAGGGGCGAAGACACGATCTCGTCAAGCAACGCTGCTTCTTCGGAAGCCAGACCCTGAGAGCTGCACAGCGCATTCAAACAGCACCACAGGCTACCGGAAGCGCCCTTGACTCCGCCATGCCCGTCCTTGCAATGGCTCGTCATGCAGTGACCCTCCTCTCCATGAGTCACATTGTTCAGTATAGAAGCGAGTCGATATTCCATAGTTTGAGTTGCCTCATACCCAAACTCGGGGAAAGTGATAACCCACCCCACGTTGTCATGACGAAAACCATGCTGCACGAAAAAATACAGCCGCCTAGTGTTAATGCTGCATCGCACAGGATCGGTGTACCTCTCGGTACAGGGAGGGCATCTTCAAGGGAGCAGAACCATGCAACAGCAGACCCCCTGGTTGACGTCAGACATACTCAACCGTCTCAATGCCAATACCTGCCTGCTACTGGTGCGCAGCCTGTGGGAGTACTGTCCGGAACACATGTTCATCGTTCGCGTCGAAGGCCCAGGCGAGTTCGTGATCGAGGACATGAACTCCACCCGCCAGGCTCTGAGCACAGAGAACAGCGCCGTCATCGGCAAGCGTTTCGAGCAGTCGCTCCCCCCACCGCTGTGTCATGGTGTACTGGCCAATCTATGTCGTTGCGTAGAGTCCGGGGCACCGGTCCGGTATGAGGAGAATGACGACTATCTCGACCGGGATGGCATTTATCAGCACGTGCATCGGCAGACACTGCTGGTTCCCATCACCAATACCGAGGGCATGGTGACCCATCTGTTCGGGATATCCCGCGATCTGGCGTTCCCGCCCGAGCATCACGTGCCCACCCCTGGAACCACGGGCGAGCTGGAGCGCCGCGTCTGCGAGCGCACGGCCGAACTGGTCGCGGCCAATGAAAAATTGGCCTACCTGGCCACTCACGATCATCTGACCGGCACCTACAACCGGCGCTATCTGATGGAACTGGCCGAGCAGGAGCTGAGACGCGCCACCCGCTACGAGCTGCCGCTTTGCCTGCTGATGCTCGATATCGACCATTTCAAGACGCTCAACGATGCACGCGGCCATTTGGTGGGCGACGAGGCGCTGCGCTGCGTGGCACGTACGATCCTGGCTACCGTGCGCGAGTGCGACCTGGTGGGTCGATACGGCGGAGACGAGTTCCTGATCCTGATGCCGGAGACCACGGCCAGTGGCGCCCAGGAGTTGGCCGAACGTCTGCGCAACACCCTCACCCAGACGAGCCGCCTCACGCTGAGCATCGGGATCGCCAGCCTGGCGCCAGGCGACGACGTCGTGATCGATCTGATCGATCGTGCCGACACGCTGCTGCTTCAGGCCAAGCGTAACGGGCGCAATCGCATCGAGTGCGCTGCCTGACCGCCAGTATCAAGTGTGTAAGGACCAGGTACATATTGGTACCAGGCACATATTGCAATGCAGCAAGCAGTTTTGCTATGCTGCATTGCAATAGAGCGGACATCCGTTCGAAATTACACAACACATCCGGAGATACCTTACTCATGATGAAGTCATTCAGCTTCGACACCAAACCCTTCGAAGCCATGCTGCTTGGCCCGGCGCGTGCCTATGCCGCTCTGAGCATCGACTATTCCGAAAAGCTGGTCGGCGCCCAGCTCGAGGCCGTCAAGGCCTATACCGACACCAGCCTGGCGCAAGCCCGCAAGCTGCTCGAAGTCCGCGATGCCGACGGTCTGCGTAGCTACCTCGAAGATCAGCAGCAGTTTGCCAAGAACGTGACCGAGCGTCTCAAGGGCGATGCCGAGAAGGCCGTCTCCCTGCACCAGGACTTCTTCCAGCAGAGCCAGAAGCTTGCTGAAAGCAGCCTGCAGGAAGTCCAAAAAGCCTCCTCGAGCCAGACCGCCAAGGCCTGAAGCTCTCTGCACAGTTCCGTTGCAAAGGTCTAGCACACGGCACTGATACGAGACCCGCCGAACCTCGTTCGGCGGGTCTTCGTTTTTCTCTCCAGTTTCATCTTTCCATCTGTCGCCTGTCGGCTCCCATCGTTTATGCTCGACCTGCACGGGCATGTCGCAATGAGGAAGCAAACGAATGAAAGCCTGGTTACCCGTAGCCTTGGTGAGTCTCACCCTTGTCGGCTGCCAGATGATGGAACCGGGGCCGCCACCCGAGCGTATCGAGGTGATCGATATCGGCGACCCGCAACGCCCTGACGTCGAACGCCCCGACGCCGAGCGCCCTGCCCCCACCCCGGGACGCATCGCTCGTCAGGTGGCCTTCCCGGCGAGCGAGTATGCCGCGCTGCCGAAGAGCGGCACCGCCGCCATTTCGGGCAGGCTCAGTCTGAACGGCACTCCCGGCACCGGGGAAACGATTTCCGTCGCGCCGGTCACCACCTACTCGGCAGAAGCCGCCGAGCACGCCCTGGCAGGACGAGCGGTCGAGCCGGCCGACCCGCGAGCGCGTGAATACACCCACACCACGCGCACCGACGGCAACGGCAATTTTTCCCTGCAGGGTCTCCCGCCTGGTGAGTTCTACGTCTCGGGCAGCGTGGTCAACCCCGGCAACGGCCAGCGCCAAGTGATACTGCGTCAGGTATCACTGCGCAACGGCCAGCGCCTCGAGGTCAATCTGAGCCGCTGACGCACTGCGTTACCAGCCCAGCGCCTGCTTGACGAAGGGAATCGTCAGCTTGCGCTGGGCCGATAACGAAGCACGGTCGAGAACGGCCAGCTCGTCGAACAGCTCGTCCAGACGTCGCGGTCCGCGGTGAAGAATATAGCGGGCCACCTCCTCGGAAAGCTGCATGCCACGTATGCGTGCGCGTAGCTGCAGGGCCTGCAGCCTCTCGCCGTCATCCAGCCGCTGCAGTTGAAAGGTGACACCCCAGGTAAGACGCGATGCCAAGTCCGGCAGAGCGACCGGAAGCTGGCGGGGAGCTGCAGACGCCGACATCACCAGCCGCTTGCCGGCATCGCGCAAGCGGTTGAACGCATGAAACAACCCTTCCTCCCAGCGGCGCCGGCCGATGACGACATCCACGTCGTCGATGGCCACCAGGTCGAGGCGCTCCACATCCTCGAGCATCAGCGGCGGGAAATGTCCCAGGTCGTGCAACGGCAGGTAGAGCGCACGGAGGTCGCGGTCGGAAGCCGCGTGACAGGCCGCCTGTAGCAGATGACTGCGCCCACTGCCGGGAGCGCCCCACAGGAACAGGAACGGCTCGCCGTCGGCATCGAGCTGGCGCGAGAGGCGATCCAGCAAGGCGGCATTGGCCGCCGGCAGAAAACTCTCGAAAGTGGCATCGTCACGCAGCCCCACACCCAGAGGCAGCTGCGCAGGCGCTCGACTCATGGTGAATCCTCGTTGCGACGCTCTTTTTTATCGGCGTCGTAAAGGCTGCTGCGCTTGTAGCGTTCATTGAGTTCCCGCAAGAGTACCATGATCACCGCCGCAGCCGGCAGCGCCAGCAGCACCCCGGTGAAACCGAACAGGTTGCCGCCCGCCAGCACGGCGAAGATCACCGCCACCGGATGCAACCCGATACGGTCTCCCAGCAGCTTGGGCTGCAGCACCACGCTTTCGATGATCTGACCGATAGTGAACACGATTACCACGCCGAGCAGCGCCACCCAGCTGCCGAACTGGAAGAACGCCACGATCAACGCCACGCTGATACCGACGATGAAGCCGAGGAACGGCACGATGCTGGCCAGCCCCGCCAGCATGCCGATCAGCAGCCCGAAGCGAAGCCCCATGACGGTCAAACCGATGGCGTAGATGGCCCCCAGGGTCAGCATGACCAGCAGTTGGCCACGCAGGAAGGCCGAAAGCACTTCGTCGCAGCGCAGGCTGAGACGCACCGCATCCGGCTCCAGGCGCCGCGGGATGAGATTGCGCAGATTGACGATCAGACGATCCCAGTCCAGCAGTAGATAGAAAGTGACCACCGGAATCAGCGCGAAATAGGTCACCCAGGCCAGGAACGCCGCCCCCGAGCGCCCGATCTGACCCAGAAACTGGGCCAGGTAGCCGCCGGCGTCCTGCCAATGCTCGGCCAGCGTCTCCTGCACGTTATCGAGATCCGCCGCCACGTCCAGCCCCGTCCAGCCGCGGATCTGCGGTGCCAGCACCGTTTCCACCCACTCGAATATTCCCGGAATCATCAGCCCGAACTGGCGCACCTGCTGCACGGCCAGAGGGATCAGCACCAGCAGTGCCACCCCCAGCACCAGCGTCAGGATGAAGAACACGCCGCACACCGCCAAGGCGCGCGAAAGCCCCAGGCGCTGCAGTCGATTGGCCAGCGGATCGCTCAGATACGCCAGGATCATCCCGGCGATGAACGGCATCAGCATCGTTTCCAGTTGGAACAGCAGCCACACCACGGCGACCGCGCCAATCAGCACCCACCATTCTTTACGCATCACAGCTCCACACCTCCCTGCGTTCTCCATCCACGGCGATGCGAGCCGTGCGTCGTGATGCTACAATTCCGGCCCGATCTTGCCCACTGCTTCGGCCATCAGGCGTTGCGTCGCCTCGCGCCGCTCGCCGGGCCACATAACCGCGCTACTTCGTACAGGACAGGCCATGACCGATTCCACCTCCCCCGACAACGCCAAGGCATCCCTGAGCTACAAGGACGCCGGCGTCGACATCGATGCCGGCAACGCCCTGGTCGACCGCATCAAGGGCGTCGCCAAGCGCACCATGCGCCCCGAGGTGATGGGCGGACTGGGCGGCTTCGGCGCCCTGTGCCAGCTGCCTTCCGGCTATCGCGAGCCGGTGCTGGTCTCGGGCACCGACGGCGTAGGCACCAAGCTGCGCCTGGCCATGGACCTGGGTCGACACGACTCCATCGGCATCGATCTGGTGGCCATGTGCGTCAACGACCTGGTGGTGGCCGGCGCCGAACCGCTGTTCTTCCTCGACTACTATGCCACGGGCAAACTCGATGTGGACATCGCCGCCGACGTCGTCGCCGGCATCGGCGAGGGTTGCGAACAGGCCGGCTGCGCCCTGGTAGGCGGCGAAACCGCCGAAATGCCCGGCATGTACGAAGGCAGCGACTACGATCTGGCCGGCTTCTGTGTCGGCGTGGTGGAGAAATCCGAGATCCTCGACGGCAGCAAGGTCGGCGAAGGCGACGTGCTGCTGGGTATCGCTTCCAGCGGCGCCCACTCCAACGGCTATTCGCTGATCCGCAAGATCCTCGAAGTGAGCGGCGCCTCGCTGGACACCGCCATCGACGGCCGGCCACTGGGCGACGCCCTGCTCGCCCCCACGCGGATCTACGTCAAGCCGCTGCTGTCGCTGATCAAGGAGAGCGGCGTCGCCGTTCACGCCCTGTCGCACATCACCGGCGGCGGGCTGCTGGAGAACATTCCTAGGGTACTGCCCGACTCCCTGGCGGCACGCATCGACGTGAAGAGCTGGACGCGCCCGGCGCTGTTCGACTGGCTGCAGCAGCAGGGCAACGTGGCGGAACACGAAATGTACCGCGTGCTCAACTGCGGTATCGGCATGGTCGTGGTCGTACCCGCCGAGAAGGCCGATCAGGCCCGCGCCCACCTGCAGGCCCAGGGCGAGACGGTCTATCGCATCGGCGAGATCATCGCCCGCGGCGAAGGCGAAGAAGCGGTTGTGCTGGAGAACCTCGAGGCATGAGCGAAGCGTACGACGGCGACACCATGACGGACTTCACCCCCGAGCCCACCGGCACACGCCGGGTGGTGGTGCTGATCTCGGGTAACGGCAGCAACCTGCAGGCGCTGATCGACGAGCAGACCCACGACCGCCTGGGCGGCGAGATCGTGGCGGTGATCTCCAACGTTGCCGACGCCTACGGCCTGCAGCGTGCCCGTGATGCCGGCATCGATGCGGTAGTGCTGCCCCACGGCGAGTACGAGAATCGTGAAGCCTACGATGGCGCCCTGATCAAGGTGATCGAGCGCCACGAACCCGACCTGGTGGTGCTGGCCGGCTTCATGCGCATCCTGAGTTCACGCTTCGTGCAGCGCTTCCTCGGCCGCATGCTCAACATCCACCCATCCCTGCTGCCCGCCTACCGTGGCCTCAACACCCATGCCAAGGCGTTGGCCGACGGCGTGACCGAACACGGCTGCAGCGTGCACTTCGTCACCGAGGAGCTCGACGGCGGCCCGGTCGCCATCCAGGCCGTGGTGCAGGTAAGCGATGGCGAGACCGAAGCCAGCCTGAAGGAGAAAGTGCACGCCCGCGAGCACCTGATCTACCCCATCGCGGTGAAGTGGTTCCTCGAGGGGCGCCTGCGCCTCGAGGGCGAAGCCGCCATGCTCGACGGCACTCCGCTGCCGCCCCAGGGCCTGCGCCTCTCCCACGCCGACGCCGCCGAAGAGCTGGACGAAGATTAGCGTCAAGCTCGACGCAAAGTGGATGCCCCAAGACGCTAGCGGCGCCGGGGACAGTTCAGAGTGGAGGTCATTCTTTCATGGATGAAGAATGTAGCGCCCAGGGAAGGGTTTACAGCGCCTCCACGAGAACTGTCGACGGATAAGCCGCGGGTTACGTCAGTTGGACTCAGGTGCGGGGCAAAGTCACTCCCCTCTGCCCCATATACTTGCCGCCGCGATCCTTGTAGGAGGTCGCGCACACCTCGTCCGACTCCAGGAACAGCATCTGCGCCACGCCCTCGTTGGCGTAGATCTTGGCCGGCAGGTTGGTGGTGTTGGAGAACTCCAGGGTCACGTGCCCTTCCCACTCCGGCTCCAGCGGCGTCACGTTGACGATGATGCCGCAACGAGCGTAGGTAGACTTGCCCAGACAGATGGTCAGCACGCTGCGCGGAATGCGGAAATACTCCACGGTGCGCGCCAGGGCGAAGGAGTTGGGCGGGATGATGCAGACGTCGCCCTTGATGTCGACGAAGCTCTTCTCATCGAAGTTCTTGGGATCGACCACCGCCGAGTGAATGTTGGTGAACACCTTGAACTCATCGGCACAGCGGACGTCGTAGCCGTAGCTGGAGGTGCCGTAGGAGATCACCCGCTGATCGTTGACGTAACGCACCTGATCGGCTTCGAAGGGTTCGATCATGCCTTCCCGCTCGGCCATGCGGCGGATCCAACTGTCGGGCTTGATGCTCATGGGACGTCCTGAGAGAAGTTGTGCCGGAGAATGAAGAAGTAGGCTTTGGCTGAAAAGTCGCCTAGGGCCGCTATCATAGCGGCCCTGGATGCACTCGTCACGGCCCGTCGCCAACGGGCCGAAGGCCGTCAATCACTGAACGAGATGCTCGGCCCTTCGCTCGGCGACTGGCCGCCCAGTTCAGCGGCAATCTGCCGCGCCATGTCGCGGAAGGTTGCCGTCACCTCACCTTCCGGCTCGGCAACAACGGTGGGTCGGCCGCCGTCCACCTGCTCGCGGATCGACAGCGCCAGCGGCAGCCTGCCCAGAACCTTGGTCTCGTACTCACCAGCGATACGCTCGCCGCCGCCTTCGCCGAAGATCGGCTCGGCGTGACCGCACTGGGAACAGACGTGCAGGCTCATGTTCTCCACCACACCCAGCACCGGCACGTTGACCTTGCGGAACATCTCGATACCCTTGCGGGCATCGAGCAGCGCGATGTCCTGGGGTGTGGTCACGATGACCGCACCGTCCACCGGCACCTTCTGCGCCAGCGTCAGCTGGATGTCGCCGGTGCCCGGCGGCATGTCGATGAACAGCACATCGAGGTTGTCCCAGGCCGTTTGCGTCAACAGCTGCTGGAAGGCCCCCGCCACCATCGGGCCGCGCCACACCATGGGCTCCCGGGTGTCGACCATGAAGGCCATCGACATGGCCTGTACGCCATGAGTCTCCAGCGGCCGGAACTTGTTCTCGCCGGCCTGCTGAGGCCGCACGCCTTCCGGAACACCCAGCATCTGCGCCTGACTGGGGCCGTGGATGTCGGCATCGAGAATGCCGACACGATACCCTTCGGCAACCATGGCCAGCGCCAGATTGACGGTAACGGTGGATTTGCCCACCCCACCCTTGCCGGATGCAACGGCCACGATATGCTTGACCCCTTCGATCACGACTGACTCCTTATTCCTGCAAATGAGTGTCCTGCGAATGGCAATTGTCTGACACGCTCAGTATACCGCGACAGCTCCCGAGACGAGCGCGACCGAGCGACATCGAAATCTCCATAAAGACATGCGGCGGGCCAAGGCCCGCCGCATCGTTTCGCCCTCACGGCGATCAGTTGCTCTCGGCCTCTTCGGCCTCATTCTCTTCCTGCGACGCCTGCTGCGCGGCCTGCTGGCCTTGTTGCTGGCCTTGCTGAGTGCGAAGCTCGAGGTCCCCCAGCGCATCGCGCCACTGGGCAAGCTGCGCCTCGATCTGCTCGAGCTGCTGCTGGCGACGCTGAACCTGGGCCTCCAACTCCTCGAGTTCGCTACGGGCCGACTCGATCTCTTCGCTGGTCTCATCACGCTCCTGGCGAATCGTCTCGAGCTCTGACGTGGCAGCCTCGCGCTCGTCGCGAATCTCGCCCACTTCGCTCTCGACTTCACTACGCCAGGCCTCCAGCGCCTCGATGTCGTTCTCCAGCGCTTCGACCGCCTGCTGGCGCTCCTCGATGGCCTGATTCAGCGTCTCGAGCTGCTCCTGGCCAGCTGCGGCTTCCTCACGCATGCGCTCCAGTTCACCGGATATCTGCTCGAGTTCCTCTTCGGCCTGGCGACGCGCCTCTTCCGCCTCCTGCCGCTCCTCTTCGGCGGTCTGGCGAGCGGCCTCGGCCTCCTGGCGTGCGCTTTCCGCGTCCTGACGGGCTGCATCGGCATCGGCACGTGCTTCGTCTACCGCCTGGAAGTCATCGCGCAACGCCGTCACGCTCTCCTCCATTTCGGCCTGCTCGCCACGGCGTGCCTCGAGATCGCCCTCCAGTGCCTCGCGCTCCTCCTGCAACTCGCCGATACGGGCAGAAGCCTCAGCCGCCTCGGCTTCGAGACGCTCGATCTCGCCGCGAGCGGCTTCCTGCTCGTCGCGCAGGGCGGCTTCCGCCGACTGCCGCTCCTCTTCGAGTTCGGCCAGCCGCCGTTCCAGCGCCTCGATGTTCTCCCCTGCCTCATTACGCTCGTTGAGTTCCCTGACCAACTCCTGGTGCTCACCTTCCAGCGCGGCCAGCTGCTCCTCAAGCGCGGCGCTGCGTTCACGCTGGTTGCCAGCGCTGTTATGGGCAAGAATCGCCCAGAGGATGGCCAGCACGGCGATGGCCACCAGTGCAATGACGCGTCTGTCCTTGTAGAGTGGACTTTCGGGTGTTTCCGACATGGGCAAGACCCTCCAGATGGTCCATGTTGATCGTCACGCCTGGCGTGACGCTCGCGTAGGTTCCTTCCTCAGCATACATAGGCAACCAAGGCGGCGAAAGGAAGCCTCCGGCAAACCGTTCGTCAAGCTTGGCGTATGAAGACCGCGTGACCTCAGCGCGGAGTGACCCGCCAATTCGACAGCCAGGGCGAACCGCGAACCTCGAAGTCGAGTTCGCGCAGCCATTGGGCAACCACCAGATTCGACTGATGAGCGGCGGAATAACCGCGTGGATAGGGCACGAACTCCAACCCGTACTGCTCACTCAGCACCGGTTCCATATCGGCCCGCTCGAAGTGGGCATCGAGCCGCCGTTTCAAGGCCAGCACACGTCCCATGTCGGCTTCCAGGGGGTAGACGTCGGTCAGCCCCTCCGGGGCAAGTCGGTGAAACTGTTCGGGAGTGGCTATATCGGGGTGTACGGCTCGCCCGATGCCCGCATCGGTGGGCCACAGCATGGCTGCGGCACCGCTCAGCGCGTGCTGACGCTCCTCGACGTACCAGCGCCAGTCGCCATAGCTGTAGCGCACCACGCCCCCCGATTCGCGCGGCAGCACCAGACTGGCATGCCGGCCATGGTCGAGCAGATAGATATCGACCGGCCGTTCGATCAAGCGCGGTTCGGGCGGCACGACGCGGCCGGCACAGCCGGTCAACAGCAGCACGGCCAGTGCGATACCCAGCCAGCGTAGCAGCCGCTCGAAACGCGCCTGATGCCGTCTTCCGGAGGATGGGGTTGCCAACGAGCCAAACATGTTCACGGCCTCCAACGGTATGCTGTCTAGAATAGGGAAACAGGCACACGACCGGAGAGCAAGCATGTCGAAGCCCCTACCATCTCTGGCCTGGCATGCTCGTCCTCGCTGGCTTCCCGCCATGCTGCTGGCGCTGCTTTGCCTACTGTTCGGGCCACTCATGCAGTCAGGCATGGCAGAGGCGAACACGGCGACGAGTGAACGAGCGCTGAGCCGTTTCGCCGCCGAAGCAGGCGAGATCCCACGCCTGCATGCCGTGGTCGTTGCCGAGCATGGCGATATCGTCCTCGACCATCGCCTGCAAGGACCCGACACCGATCAGCCGGTCAACATCAAGTCGTTGTCCAAGACCGTTCTGGCCGCCTTGGTGGGTGCCGCCATCGAAGCGGGCCTGATCGAGAGCGTCGACCAGCCCATCGTCGAGCTGCTGGGACCCAGGGTTCCCGCCGGGGTCGATCCCCGCGTCAGCGAGATCACCGTGGAACATCTGCTGACACTGCAGGCGGGGCTCGAGCGTACTTCCGGCAACAACTACGGTGCCTGGGTGGCCAGCCGCGACTGGGTGGCCGATGCGCTGAACCGCCCGTTCGTCGACCGTCCCGGCGGTGCCATGCTCTACTCTACCGGCAGCTCTCACCTGCTTTCGGCAGCACTGACCGAAGCGACCGGCGAGAGCACCCTGGCACTCGCCCGCCGTCTGCTTGGCGAACCGCTGGACATCGCGATCCCTGCCTGGCCCCAGGACCCTCAGGGCATCTATTTCGGCGGCAACGACATGTCGCTCTCGCCCAGGGCGCTGATTCGGATTGGCGAACTCTATCGCCTGCAAGGCGAGATCGACGGTACCCGCGTGCTGCCGCAAGATTGGGTGGAAGCTTCTTGGCAGTCGCGCGGTACGTCGCGCTGGACGAATGACGGTTACGGATACGGTTGGTTCATCACCACCCTGGCGGGTGAGCAAGTCTATTACGGGCGTGGTTTCGGTGGGCAAGGCCTGTACGTGATTCCCTCGCGGGCTCTTACTATCGCCATTACGGCCGACCCCGCACCCAGCTCCGATGGCTCCCGGTTTCGGCAGGAGCTCCTGCATGGGCTGATCGAAAGGCTGCTCAGAGAAGCCTGAGGCAGCCTTCCATACCCCGCTCGGTCATGACGCCAAGCCTAGCGCAGCCCCAGCATCGACAGGATGAAAAGCACCACCACGATCAGGCCGATGATATAGATGATATTTCGCATACAGCTCTCCTTGCCGTCGGGTTCAAAGTAGTCGACGTGGTGACAACCAGGCCACCGTCAGCCCCAGTGTAGCGGACCAATGAAATCCAGCCAGCGAAGCAACCGACTTGTGGTCGCCTACCGAGGCGAATACCTTACGAGGCAGGATCCCGCATAACGGCACAAGGAGCGACGCTCGCCATGTCCCAGGTACGCAAGTCGCAGCGTGTCATGTTCGTGCTGTTGCCACGTACGGGCGCCTTTCTCTGGCGCGTGCTGACGAACTTCCTGCGCAACCGCGGCATCCTGCTTGCCGGCGGCGTCGGTTACAACATCCTGCTCTCCATCGTTCCCCTCTTTGCCCTGCTCGCCGTGCTGCTGACCCAGATCGTCGATGAAGCCGTGATGCTCGAGGTGCTTAGTGTTCAAGTGGTTCATCTTGCCCCCGCCCACGCCGAGGGCCTGATGGAAGCCGTACGCACTCTGCTGGCATCGCGTGACATGATCGGGCTGTTCGGCATCCTGGTACTGCTGGTCTTCAGCTCCTTTGCCTTTCGTATGCTGGAGGATGCCTTGGCGATCATCTTCCATACGCCGGAAGCCCACCCGAAGCGCAGCGTCTGGGTCTCGGTACTACTGCCCTATCTGTTCATGCTGGTGCTGGGTGCCGGATTGCTGGCACTCACTCTGATGGTGGCTCTGGCCGAGGCGATCGGCACCCTATGGCGTCTGGTCGCCGGTCGCGAGATGCCACTGGCCGGACTCTCCGACCCCCTGCTCAACCTGTTCAGTTTTTTCGGCGTCTTCTTGCTCTTCAGTGCCATCTACAAGGTTCTACCGGTGGTAAAAATCGCTCTGAAACGAGCCTTGGTAGGCGGCTTCGTCGCGGCGTTGCTGTGGGAGGGAGTACGTTTCCTATTGATGTTCTACTTTCTCAACATCTCGCTGGTCAACGTGGTCTATGGCTCGCTTGCCACCATCGTCGTGGTGCTGCTTACCTTGGAAGTGGGTGCCATGATCCTGCTGCTCGGCGCTCAGGTGATCGCCGAACTCGAGTACAACGCCCGCCGCGGTCTGCCGTGGTACGTGGACCCTCGCCGCGAACCAGTCACTCACGTGGACTAGCGCTTCACTGCCCCCACTGTCCGCTGCGCTTCATCACGCCCCACTGGTGCTTGCGCCGGGCGAACCACTGCCACAGGCCGCGACAGCGCCATACCGTATTGAGCTGCCGATAGCCGAAGTTCTCCAGCACCGCGACGAGGAACAGCCGCAGCATGTCGCGGCGACGCTGATAGACGCGAAACGACAGGGTCTCCAATAGCAGGCCGTTCACTGACAGCAGTATGCCCATGCCGATGGCCACCAGCAGGAACACGGTGAGGGCGACCGGTGAGATGATGCCCATGGCGAACCCGCCGATCATGAAGGCGTAGCCGGCCAGCTCGACCAGCGGCCCCAGCCATTCGAACAGGGTCATGAAGGGCCAGGCCAGATGGCCGGGCGCCCCGCCTCGCCGACCGAACGCCAGGCGCACATGACGGCTCAGGCTTTCCGCCAACCCGCGCTGCCATCGGCTGCGCTGGCGGCCCAGCGTCCCCAGGTCCTCCGGTGCCTCGGTCCAGCAGATCGGATCGGGCAGGTAGCGTATGCGATAGGGGATCTTGCGCTCGCGATGATAGCGGTGCAGGCGCACCACCAACTCCATGTCTTCCCCCACCGTGGTGGTGCTGTAGCCGCCCACCTCGGCCACACGCTCGCGGTCGAACAGGCCGAAGGCCCCGGAGATGATCAGCACCGCGTTGAGCGGCGACCAACCCAGGCGGCCGAACAGGAATGCCCTCAGGTACTCGACGATCTGAAAGCGCGCCAGCAGGCTGCCCGGTATTCCCGCCTCGAGGAGAAAACCGCCGCGCACCTTGGAGCCGTTGGCGATGCGCACCGTGCCGCCCGCAGCCACGGTGCGCTCGTCCTCGAGAAACGGCTGCACCACGCGCAGCAGGCTGTCGCGCTGCAAGATGGAGTCGGCATCCACGGCGCAGAACAGTGCATGGCGGGCAGCATTGATGCCAGCGTTAAGCGCATCGGCCTTGCCGCCGTTGGCCTTGTCGATCACCTTCAGGTTGGCGTGCCGACGCGAGCGGTAGATGCCTCTCACCTCCTGGTGCGGCACGCTGCGACGCAGCGGCTCCGGGTGCAGCTCGAGTTCGAACGCCTCGATCAGCACCTCGAGGGTCTCGTCCTTGGAGCCATCGTTGATCACGACCAGCTCGAATTCGGGGTACTGCAGTTGGAGCAGCGAGAGCAGCGAGGTGCGTATCGTGGCTGCCTCGTTGTAAGCCGGCACCAGTATCGATACGGCAGGCTCGATCCCGAGATAGGGGGCGAACTCCCCCAGTTCGGCACGCTGGCGCATATAGCGTCGCAGGCTGACCATGGAGAGCAGGTTGAGTGTCAGATAGCCGCCATTGAGCAGCACGAAATAGCCGATGAAACCGATCTGTCCCCACCATACCCAGTCGATGCCCATTCTCCTCTCCTCAGCGACGCCGCTCGGCGATGGCGCGCGTCAAGGCATCACGCCCGTAGCGATCCGTCAGCGCCTGCTGCCAGGCCGCGATGTCGGCGTCGCTGACCCCGGGCAGCTCGACCAGCGCATCGGCCGCGGCCTGGCGCACCCACCAGCTGCTATCGGTCAGCCGTTCGAGCAGGAAGGGAGCATCCTCGGGGCCTGCCTGGCGCCGCAGGGCCTGTACCGCCACCAGGCGGACCTGGGGAGACTCGGCCTCGAGCCAGCGCAGCAGCAGCGGTCTGTCGCGGGGGTCGTGCTGCTGCCCCAGACAGCTCAACGCGGCGCAAAGCGAGACGTCCGTACCTTCTTGCTCGTCGATTCGACCGGTGAGAAAGCGTCTGGCCCAAGGCGCCACACGATTCGGTTCGGCCCAGGTCAGCAGCGCCACCAGGCGTATGGGGGGCGCTTCCCCTTCGACCAGGCGCGCCAGCAGCGGGCCGCTCACCGCCGTCGGGCCGGCCTGACGGCACAGCGCTTCGAGACGAGGAATGGCCCAGTCGCGGCGCAGCTCGACCAGCGGGATCACGCGCTGCATGGCTCGTTCGGGATCCATCGCCACCAGGGTTTGCGCGGCCGTTAGCGCCATTACCGGGTTGGGGTCGTCCAACAAAGGCAGCACGTCAGACCAGTAGCGATCGTTGCCGAGATACTGCAGGCAACTCAGCGACAGCAGGCGGCGGTGCACGCCCCGTCCGCGCAGCAGCCGAACCACACGACCGCTCATGCCGATACCTTCGAAGAGCGCGTTCAGACGCTGTTGCGACTGACCCCGCACCTGCCGCCGCAGGCGCAGCCACAGCAACATGAACCAGACCTCTTCATGCTTGCCGCGCGGCGGCCAGGGCAGCGCATCGCCATGCTCCACGCTCCATGCCGCCAGCCGCGGGCGCCAGTCGCCGGTGAAGGCCAGACGGCGTCGCTCGCGGCGGCTGGCCAGCTCCGTCAACACCAGCACCTGCAGCATGATCAGCAGCGTCAGCCCGGCCAGGGCGATGGCACTGTAGACGGCAAATCGCAGCACCGGGTCGTCCGGCGGTGTGGTCAGTACCTGCAACGCCTGGGACAGCAGCCGCTGCAGGTCCACCAGCTCAGAACGCATATCTCAAGCCCAGCTGAATGCCGTATCGATCATACAGATCGCCTTGACTGAGAGCGCCCAGCTCCCAGCTCAGCGCCCAGTCGTCACGGAACCAGTGCCGCCCGTGCAAGGCCACGGATGCCACGTCCGTCGTCACCACCTCGCCGCCGGGCAGCCCCTCCTCCTCGCGACCGAGCGCCCCGCGCACCCCCACCAGGCTGCGCTCGCCGTAGTAGTAGTCCAGCGCCACGGCATGTCCCACCGGGGTACCGGCAACATCCACATCGCTGACGTTGAGCGTGTAGGCGGCGCGCCAGTTGCCCCAGTAGCGCTCCATGCCCAGCGCCAGCCTGTCGACCTGGGAGCCCTCGTAGCGGGTGCGTCGCAGGCTGGCGCTGCCCACATAGCCGCCGCCCAGCACGTGCTGTACGCCGAGATCGGCATGCCAGCGGGCCAGGAAATCGGCCGAGAAGGTGCGTCCGACCTCGGGTTGCACGATCCAGGCATCGCCCAGCGGCACGGCAGCCCCCGCCAGCAGCGCTTCGTCCCAGGTGCCATAGCGGCGCTCCCGGTGCAGCGCGCCATACCAGGTAGGCTCTCCGCGGCGGCTCGACTGCACGTCGAGACGCTGGGTCAGCCAGTCGTCGAAGCCGCTGTCCAGCGCATCGTAACGCAGCGAAGCCTCCACTTCGGTGCGCCGCTCCTGGGCCTGCCCAGCCGAAGCCATTCCCAGCCCCAGTACCATCGTGCCGATGGCGGCGCCGAGCGCGGCATGCCGGGCATCAACCATCCATTGCATCAACGCCTCCTCATGAAACGCCGCAGCCGGGCCAGCAGCTCCTCCGGCTGGAACGGCTTGGTCACGTAATCGTCGGCCCCCAGCTCTAGCGCCCGCACCACATCGGCCTCGCGTGCCTTGGCCGTGAGCATGATGACGGGCACGTCCTGCCAGGCCGGAAGGCCACGCAGCCGTTCGAGGATCTCAAGCCCGTCGTGGTAGGGCAGCATGATGTCGAGCAGCGCCAGGTTCACCGGCGCTATGTCCGTCAGCAGTTCCAGCGCCCGGCGACCGTCCGGCGCATGCACTACCTCGAATCCCTGCCGCTCGAGCAGGAAGCGAATCAAGAAAGCGATGTCCTCCTCGTCCTCCACCATCAGGATGCGGGGCTTGGTTTCGCTCGTCGTCATGATCAACCCTCTTCTTGGTTCGCGATTTCGTCGGGCGCCGGCAAGGCAGGGAAACGGACTCGAAACTCGCTGCCATTCCCGGGCACCGAGGTGAAGTCGATCTCGCCGCCCATGGCGTGAACCAGACCGCGGGTGATCGACAACCCGAGCCCGGTGCCGCCGATGCGTCGCCGGTCGGAACTGTCGGCCTGGGCAAAGCGTTCGAAGACGCGCGCCTGAAACTCCAGCGGTATGCCCTCGCCCCGGTCCCGCACCGATACCTGCCACCACTGCGCCGCTGCGTCCCGCACCGGGCCGACGGATAGCGTGACGGCCGCATTGGCCGGCGAATGTTTACAGGCATTGGAAATCAGGTTGGCGAGCACCTGAGCGAAGCGATGCGGGTCCAGCTCCAGCTCGGCCTGCCGCTGCGGCTGGAGCCGCTCCAGTTGCAGCGTCACCCCGAAGCTCTCCGCGTAGGGGGCGTTGTCGACCAGCGCCTGCTCCACCAGCGCCGTCAATTCGACGCGCTGTAGCCGGACCTCCAACTGACCTGCCTCGAGCTTCTCGATGTCGAGAATGTCATCGATGAGATGCACCAGGCGCTGACCGTTCTTCTCCGCCACCTGAACCAGCGTCCGGGCATCGCCGGGCAGATCGCCGCCATAACCCTGCTGCAGCATGCTCAGCGCCCCTTTCACCGCGGTCAGCGGGGTGCGCAGCTCATGGCTGACGGTGGCGATGAATTCCGCCTTCATGCGCTCCATCTCGCGCCGCTGGGTAATGTCCACGGCCACGGCCAGCAAGTGCTGACTGCCGTCGGATAGCGTCAGCGGGCGCTTGAGCATCTGCAGCCAGTGCTCATTGCCCTCGCTGTCGCGTAAGCGCAGTTCCGGGACACGTAGCTCGTCGCGTCCGGCCAGCAACTCATTGTCACCGACGCTCAGCGGGCGCAGCAGCGAACCCTGATCCAGCTCCGACGGCCGGCGCCCCTCGACCTCGCTCGGGCGCAGCCCGAAGAATCCGGCAAACGACTGATTGCACAGCAGGAAGCGTCCATCTGCATCGCGCGAGAAGATCAGGTTCTCGTCGGCATCCACCACCCGTCGCAGGTACATTTGCTGGTCGCGCAGCCGGCGCCGACTGCGCAACCGGTCGGTGATGTCACGGGCGATGACGAGGTGCTCGCCGTCCCGCGTCGGCAGCATGCGCACCTCGTATTCGATATCGTCGGGGTCGTGCCAGACGAAGCTGTGCATCAGCCCTTCGCTACCGCTCTCTGCCAGGCGTTCATGCAGCTCGCGGGCGAAGGGCTCGGACACCGGCGTCTCCCCCACCAGGCGATGAATGCGCCGCTCGGCATCGATGACATAGAGTTCGTCGGGCACGGTGTGCAGCAGGGCCTGCAACCTCGCCTCACGATGCTCGGCGTCCTCGAGCAGCTGGCGACGAATGGTGAGTACGCGGTTCAGCGCGCCGTAGGCCGCCACGAAGAGGATCACCACGAACGCCACACCGATGATACCCACCTGTCTGGCACGGCCGGCCTGCTCGGCGGCACGCTCGCTCTGCATTGCGAGCAGCTCGCGTTCGTCGCTCTTGAGGGGATCGAGGATGTCGCGGATACGCACCATGGTCTGGCGACCTCCGGCCGCCAAGAGACGCAGCGTTGCGGCCTCGAGCCCATCGCTCTCGCGTACGGCGATGTTGCTTTCGGCGATGCTCACCCGCTGGTCGATCAAGGTCTCGAGAGTCGCAAGCTGCTCGGCAGACATGCGCTCTCCGGATTCGAGTCGTTCGCGCAGCAAGCG
>ERZ869909.391-NODE-391-length-55165-cov-29.803623_pt1 | contig 55165 bp, 38 predicted proteins | sample MGYA00520892_ERZ869909 | MGnify/ENA primary metagenome ERZ869909 (study PRJEB32215, sample SAMEA104723947) | bioreactor metagenome | biome: bioreactor; feature: anaerobic bioreactor; material: water | place: China | collected 2015-03-12 ... | reverse complement strand
GAATGATTTAAAATTGTGAATATTAAGTTTTTGTAATTATTGTGATGGCAAAAGAATAATCGAACTCAGGTTATTAGGCTAAAAATTAATGAAACTGTTGTACTTTTGAGTCAATGTTTACCTATAAGTCATATATTTTTGGGAACGTAAAAGTTTACACCATTGAATTTGGAGAATTTGACCCAACACCTCATATTGAGGTATTAAATGAAGAAGAAAAAATAAGGGTAAATCGTTTTGTACTCGGAAAAAGGCAGCGCGAATTTGTAGCAACTCGTATACTGAAAGAGAAAATATTACCAAAATCAACCATTCTATATAATTCTTTAGGCGCACCTTATATCGAAAACGGACCTTACATTTCAATCAGTCATTCTCCAACTATTGCTGGCATAGCAGTTTGTGAAAATCATCCAATTGGGTTTGATTTAGAACCTATACGTGAAAAAGTTCAACGCATAAAAACAAAATTTCTACATCCACACGAATATAAAACAAGCGATACTGAAGACACCGAAACATTGATAAAGTTATGGTCTGGCAAAGAAGCGCTCTATAAATTAGCATGTCGAGAAGAAGTCATTTTTGCGGAAGATTTGTTGATTACACAGGTTGAACAGACTAATTGGCTGGGCTACATCAATCAACCTGATGGTGTGTATAAAACTGAAATGTGTATATTTACAGAAAAAGAAACTGTTGTATCTGTAACTACTTCGGATGTACAAAGGACGGACGAACATATACTCAAAAATTAGTGCCTCTACAGGACAAGTTGCCGTATTAATAGACCCTGAAAAAAGCTTGAATCCACTCTATTTAACGGAACTCGTTAAGAAAGCTACTTTTGCTCACGTCGCCTATTTCTTTGTAGGGGGAAGCACGGTGACACATCGTGAGTTTGAACAATGTATCTCGCTACTTAAATCCTTAACATCTATTCCGATCGTTATTTTTCCGGGAGCATCCCATCAAATTTCACCTCATGCAGATGCGCTATTGTTTTTAAACTTAATTTCGGGCAGAAATCCAGATTACCTTATTGGTCATCAAGTACAAGCTGCTTCCGAATTGCACCAAATCGACATCGAAATTATTCCAACTGGTTACATGTTGGTTGATGGTGGTCGCAAAACATCTGTGCAATATGTTAGTCAAACAAGTCCAATTCCGCAAGATCAGTTTACCATTGCCAAAAACACTGCCTTAGCGGGAACTATGATGGGGAATCAACTACTTTATTTTGACGCAGGTAGCGGAGCGCAAACAAGTGTTCCTCCACAATGGATTAGTGAAATAAAACACGCTACAAAATCCCCTATTATTGTGGGTGGTGGGATTCGTAATATTGACCAACTTATTGCCTATAAAGAAGCACAAGCAAACATTATTGTAATCGGAAATCACATCGAAGAAAATATTGATTTTTTAACAGACATTAAACTATTCTGTTTAAAACAGTCGTAAAATATGACTATTCATCTAAAACTCTTCAATTGAGGGGGCGGCACCTCTTTATTTGTGCGGTGTAATATACTAGATTTGGATTGAATTGCTTTAGGTAAATATACTTATTCGTGAATGAGTGTAAATTATACCCTAACATATCACTAAATAAGGAATTTATGTCGTTAAAATTGGTAAAAAAAATAGGATTTGCTCTAGTTATTCAAATCTGTATATTGCACAGCAGTATCGCTATAAGTCAAGCAAGAGTTGTCATTAATAACAATGCATACATCGCAATGAATGGCGGAACCAATGTAAGACCTGTCTATCTTGTTATTGACAATAGTGCAGCGAATGCACTAACTACAGTAGGGACTGGTGGAAATCTGAAATCAGAAAATGAATACAATCGATTAAGATGGCACATGGGTAATGTGACTGGAGATTTTCGTATTCCATTTACAACAACTACAAATGTAAAAATCCCATATCGTATGCAGGTAACAACTGCTGGCACACCATCAGTTGCAAACCCATACATTGATTTTGCTACATTTCCTACAACCACTATGAACAACCCGCGACCATCTATGGTCACACACATGACAGATGCTGCTACTGGATCAATTGACAACTCGCTTTGGGTAATTGACCGATTTTGGATTAGTGATGCAATGAGTTCTTATTCTACACGACCAGCAACAACAATTGATTTTGGATATAATGCAGCTGAAACAGTAGGTAACAATCTATTGCCTGGTAATATGGTTGCGCAACGTTTTAATCCTGGTCCTCAAACTTGGAATGGGAGTGTATCGATGTCATTTTTATCATGGGGAACTGATAATGGAGTGAATTCGGTTTCGAATGCTGTAATACCTCCAGCAGAACTATTCCAAGCTTGGACATTATCTGAACAGACAAATCTTCTTCCTGTTTCTTTACTATACTTTAATGCACAATGTGATGATGGAAGTGTAGCGTTAAAATGGGCAACAGCTTCAGAAACAAACACATCTCATTTTGATGTAGAAAAAACTACAGATGGGTACAACTGGGATGTGATTTATACAATAAATGCACAAGGCAACTCAAGTTCAGAGGTTAGCTATCAAGCCCGAGATTTTAATACTTCTTCAACACTAACTTATTATCGATTAAAACAAGTTGATTTAGATGGTCAACAAGAATTATTCGATATGCAAAGTATAAGTGCGTGTGGACAAGAAACCAATGCTATTTCTGTATATCAATTAGGAAATGGTCAATACCAAGTAAATGTCAATTCGATTGAAGATCAAACAGTAGCACTACGTGTTCGTGATGTAAGCGGAAAAGAAGTTGTGGATGTAAGAACACTCAACGTGGTTAGTGGAAGCAATGTATTCTTATTTGATGACAGCTTTCTAGCTTCAGCGATGTATATCGTCTCAATTGAAAATCAAAATGTTCATTTTAGTGATAAACTAATAATTCAAAAATAAATCAAATCAAAAACTATGAGAAGTTTAAGAAATAAATTATGTCTATTATTGAGCGTAGGGTTTAGTTTCACCTTACTTTCTCAAAATGTAGGTATCAATACAACGGGGACTCCAGCTCATGCTAGTGCGGGTCTTGATGTGGATTTCACTGATAAAGGTGTACTCATCCCTCGTGTTGCACTGACTAGTAATGTGGATGTAGCCACAATTCCTGCTCCTGCAACATCACTTTTGGTATACAACACCAATGCAGCCATGGTTAATGGTGACGGATTAGGATTTTACTATTGGAATGGTACGGAATGGTATTCTTTAGGAGGAGCTACGCCACCGCCTAGCTCAGGGCCAGTACCTGGACAACAATTTTATCAAAATGGTAGAAATGTATACCCCGGTCCTACTGGTGGATGTACAGGTCCCCCATGCGGTACGACTTCTAATTGGGTTGTCCCTGCGGGTATAACAATGATTCGTGTGCAACTAGCTGGTGCTGGCGGAGGAAGTTGGAGTGACGGAGATAGTAATAATCCAAGCGGTGCTTGTGGAGGATTCGTGATTGGTGAAATTCCAGTAACTCCAGGTGAAACACTGACCATTTTTGCAGGACAAGGCGGTAGAGGATATGGTACTAGTAATACAGACCCAAGAGGAGGCTCTGGCTCATACATTGCTAGAGGAGCTACAACACTAGCCGCTGCAGGCGGTGGCGGAGGATCTCGTAGGGGCACTTCTTCAGCAGATGGTAATGGAGGTGGAATGGCCTTCGGATTAGCTATTAACGGTGGAAACGGTACAACAGGTGCAAGTGGTGCAAGTGGAAATAATTACGTAGGATATTTATACAACTCTATTTCGTTTATTGGGAAAAATGCTATCGGAGGAACAATAAATCAGGCTGGTGTATCTGCTCGATACTTTACAGAATTATACAATGGAACCAGTATCGATAATAACTATGGATGGGGAAGTAGATTTGGAGACTCAGGCCGAAGAGGTGTAGTGATTATTGAATGGTAAGCACCAATTAATATATAATTAAAAAACGGGAAATCCTAATTATGGAAATCCCGTTTTTTGTTTCTTATAAATTTACTTTGAGTAACTAAAATATTAAATCCACCACAAATACAACATTCATCTGCCCTTTTACATCATTCCAATTAACTTAAAGATGCTAAAAATTTCTATTTAATGCTAAGAAACAATAAAGTTGAAGATAAGAAAACTAGTTGGGCTTATCTTATAAATTTAAAAAAACATATTTATTTGAACCACATCGTATTACTTCTACTATTTATTTATTAACTTTAAAAGGAGATAATAGTATGTCTATATAAGTAATTTTTTCAAAAATGAAATATTTAATTCTGTTCATCGCATTTAACATCTGTTCGATAATTTATGCACAAAATGTAGGTATCAACACAGATGGTACAACAGCTGACCCTAGTGCAGGTCTTGATGTAAAATACACTGATAAAGGAGTACTAATACCTCGTGTTGCATTAAGTGCACGTAACTTAGCGACTCCTATTACAGCCCCAGCTACATCGCTTCTAGTTTATAATTCGGCTACTGCTGGAGTTCCTCCAAATAACGTTTATCCAGGATATTATTTTTGGGATGGGACACAATGGGTAAGAATAGCAATCGATGGTGAATATTGGCGTGTAGACGGCAACCTAGGAACCACTGCACCGTCCGTAGCTATTGATTTGCCCATCGACAATAATTTCATTGGAACACGAGATGCACAAGCGATATCTTTTGCAACCAATAATTTACAACGTATGCGCATCATGAGTGACAATAATCAACAAATTCGTGTTGGAATTGGTACACTATTCGCAGGTCCTTACCCATCTGGAACGACACCTACACTTTTACACGTTTTTGATGGAGGAAGTACCGTAAATGATTTTGGTTTAATACAAATCGGTGCAGCAAAAGGGAGTATAGGACAAAAAGTGGGAGAACTTAATTTCCATTCCAATTTAGCAGCCACAGATCGACGAACAAGTAGTATATCAAGTACCATAGAAGATGTGTCAGGGACATTGCCTTCTGGAAATTTAATTTTCTCGACTAATTTAGCAGGTACAACTACCGAAAAAATGCGTTTAATTGCAAATGGAAATTTGGGTATTAACACGGATACACCTACACAAAAATTAGATATTGATGGACAAATCAGAATTCGTGGAGGCAACCCAGGAATAGGAAAAGTATTAACATCTGATGCCAATGGTACTGCAACATGGGAAGATCCTATTAGCGGAGGAGGTTGTGGAGGTGTTCAGTCGACGTCTGCAACAAGTTTTACTGTAACACCTGGCGTGTGTGTGGTTAGTGTAAACTGGGGTACTAGTACTGGAACTGGAAGAATAATTACATTGCCAAATGCAGTCAATCATGGCGGTGAAACATTGGTTGTTTACCTCCGATTTGGGGCTGGTTCAAGTAGTTTTTTCAGGTCTGCTACAGGGAGTCAAATACAAGCTGGCACAGCCGCACCGGCAACTGATGTAGCAATTGGTTCTGGTCAATACCAAAAACACATGTTTATCAGCGATGGGGTTATTTGGATTAAAGTATTATAAATAATATCTGTTTACATTGTAATAATTTGAGAGAATGCTTTAGTGTTCTCTCTTTTTTGTAATAAGTAATGTAACGTTAAAAGTTAGTACACATCCACCACAACCACACACACATCATCCACTTGTTCTTCTGCGCCTTTCCAATTCATAAAAAGCTGATTAAGGTGGGTAGTTAAAGCTATGGGAGAAAGGTGGGTACTTAAAACAAGTTCTTCTTTAAACGTTTTACTTTTTAATTTCTTTCCTTTTGGACCACCAAACTGGTCTGCAAAACCATCACTAAACAAAACCAATCGATCATTTGGTAATACATCAATCACGTGACATGCAAAAGGTTGCTTCTGTTGCCCCCAACCTATGGGTTGTTTATCCGCAGTATATTCTAACAATACTCCTGCACGGATAATCCAAAGTGGGTTGTTTGCACCAGACCAAAAAACCTTGTTGTTTCGCTTGTCCCAACAAGCTAGCGAGATATCCATTCCATCACTAATTTGCATGGTTCCGTTTGAAAAACTGGATTTAATATACGCGTCTACCTTGTCCAATAATAACCCTGTATTGGTATCATTTAATTCTTGTAACGCACTATTCAACGCATTATGGCATAAGACACTTACCATAGCGCCAGGAACTCCATGACCTGTACAATCTGCAGCCGCAAAGAAAACAACTTCTTGTGTGGACACATTAAACGGTTCTACCCAATAAAAATCTCCTGCCACCACATCTCTAGGTAAATATAAAATACCATGATGGGGTAATAATTGTGCTAGCTTTTCGGAAGATGGTAAAATCGCATCTTGAATTCTACGGGCATACGTAATGCTACTCATTACCTCATTATTCTTATGTTCTAACTCAATGTTTTGCGTTTCAATTTGCTTTTTTTGGGCAACGACCTCAGCTGTGCGTTCTTTTACTTTTTGCTCCAACTCTTCATTTACTTTCTTACGAAACTCATTTAACTCATTCAGTCTTTTTATAGACTGCTCTCTAAATTGTTTAAATCGATCAATAATCGCGACAGAAAGTAAGATAACCTCTAGTGCAGAACCATATTGTAAGCCATAATTTGAAAAACTATTGGATTCTATTACCCCAAAATTTTTCAACACGAAAGCACCAACAGCAATCACCAACAATAAAAACGCTGCCACAAAGTAACGAGCTGGTTTAAATTGGCGTTTCAGCGCATAAATAGCAACTGGTATGATCAACAACGTCAATACAAATGTCAAACCATTAATAATGATTACGGATAGTTGATAGGTTGTATCATTTGGAATCGCTGATAAAAAACTGTTAAAAAGCACAATATATCCTAGCCACTTAAATATGCTGTCAATTCGTTTCATCAACTTGTGCAATTGAAGAAATTCGCGCACAAAGAGCAATAAAAAAAAGATTCCCGCAGATGCAAAAATTGGATTGACATGATTTGCCAAATAAATGGATTGAGGCCAAATAAACTCCTTTCCAAAACCATTTAAGGATAATTGTAATACCCCCAAACTAAATAAATAGCATAAATAATAAAGTGATAACTTCTCTTTGAGTGAAAAATAAAGAAACAAATTAAACACCAATACAAATATCAATATGCCGAAATAAATGCCGAAGAAAAATTGATGAAAGTAATCCTGTTCTTGCAAGGATAACGTGGTATGAAAGGATAAGGTAAAATGAAACTGCTCTCCCCCATTATTAATTTTAGCAATAAATAAACGCGTCGATGTGGGGTCTAAAGTGGCATTCAAAATCAAATTCCGATGGTGTAAAGACCGTGAATTATAATCCCGTTGATCACCTGTTTCACCAACCAAGTCAAACGAATTTGTCACATCATTCCATTGATATAAGGTAATGAGGTCTAAAATGGGATTGTCGAATTGGAGAAATCCTGCTATTGGGTTTTCTGAATCATTTTCTAATTCAAATGCTATCCAAACATCGTGAGTCGAAAATCCAAAGTTGGGTGTATACTTATCGTATCGGTTAAAAAGTACTTCAAGCTGCTTAGGCGAATAAATGTCTTCAATTGAAAAAAGCCCATCAATATCTTCTAATATCAACAGTTTATCTCCCGAAATAATGGTTTCATTTGTACGGGAGACTCGTGTGGAATAGTCGCTTGAATGGGCATATAGCAATGTGGATTGCCAAAAAATGACACACCACAACACCATTAATCTACCCAATTGAAGTTTACTCATTCGACACAAATTGACATACAATCCTAATCAAAGATAGGAAATGACAGGTTGTGAATGACATAGATTATGCAAAAAATAACCAAAGGATTGTCCCTAGCATTTATTTTGCAACAACAACTCGAATTGTTTGACTCAAATTAGAGTCACTATCCGTAAAGTTGAAGAAATAGACCCCATTGTTCAATAGAGAAACGTCGATTGAATTCGAATTTCCTTCAAAATCGTGAGGTACCATTCGACCATCAGCTGCGTAAATCTGTAAATTAGATTTCGAATAATTGCCTTTGATATACAACACATTGTCTACAACTGGATTTGGAAACAAAGTGATTTCATCTACAAATTTTACGGATACAGCACGCATGTCATGGATTGTCATCGAGCCGTCAAAATCAACTTGTGATAACCTGTAATATGCTTGTCCTTCCATTGGATGAGTATCAATTGTATGATAATTCATTACCGAATTGCTATTCCCCGCACCATTAACCTTCTGAACAAATTCAAAATTCACACCATCTACTGACCGTTCTACTAAGAAATAGTCATTATTTCGCTCAGTTGCGGTAGACCATTCAATAGAAACATTGCTAGATTGTTCGTATACGTTGTATGAAATTAATTCAACTGGCAAAGGCGACCCCACAAGTGGACAAGATGAACTTGTAGTATTAGGGATACCTGGACCTTGAATATTTACCGTAGCAGTTACAGGGGGATTAGGTAAGTAAGAACGAGAATTACATGGATTAACCAATTCCGCATTTACAATCCCTATTCCAGCACTTTCAGGCAATTTAAAACGCAACACATCACCATCTATAATTAAGTTCCCTGACAAATTATTCAAACTTCCACTCGGAATATTTCCTGAAACCGCAATATTATACTCCATACGGATGTAGTAATTGATTCCCGTGTTGCAACCAAATGGCCGATCAATTTCTACAATTTCAAACGGAGTAAGTCCTATTGTTACTGAGTAATTTGTTCCTGTAGAAGAACTGAAAGTACACTGAGCCCAAAAGCTTTGAAATGGTAAAATCACCAATAATAAGAAAGTAAAAAAATAGTTCATCTCTGTACGTGTTAAAATACATTATGCACGCATAATATATTAAATATTGTACAAAGATAGGTACTTATACTTAGTTATCTATCGGTATAAATAAATAAGTTGTATTAAATTCGACTAAAACAATAAAAAGTTAGATAAAGCCAATAAAATATGAAATAACCTCCTAAAAACCAATCTATAAAGATTGTATTCCTAGAAATAATGACTAATCACAACCAATTACCTTTATTAAATACAAAAAAATAATTAGTTTTAGATTGGTTTTAATAAAAACACCTCTTTATGAAGATTGGTTTATACATATTATGCACCTTGCTGATTTACTCAGTGAGTGTGATTGGACAAACCGAATTGGAAAAACAATTTGAGGTTCTTGCAAATGAGATCCGTAAAAGTACCTATTACGACTCCGTTTCAGTTTTCTCCAAAGGGGATAGTGCTATTAAGATTGCAAAAAAATTAAACTCTTTGTCTAAGGAATCTCTGATATATCAATACTATGGAAACTATTACTATTTTTCAAGAAAACATGATTTATCTAAAAAACAATATAAAAAATCAAGAGATTTAGCAAAAAAAGCAAATAACATCACCCTCTATAACACTTCACTAATTCGAGAAGCATTCATATTAGCAGACACCGATAATTATCAAGCTGAAAAACAATTTCAAGAATTATTAAAAATATCCATCGAACGGAACGATGGTACAAATATCATTGAATGCTACAATGGGCTTGGAATAATTGCTGAAATTCGAAGCAATTTAAATGACGCCATTTCATATTATATAAAAGCGTTAAAACATGCTGAAAAAATTGACTCAAAATATCATATTGGCATTGTATTAAATAACATAGGTTTAATCAAGTATTATAACAAACAGTACGAAGATTCCAAAAAAGATCTAATGAGAGGACTGGAATATGCTGAAGAACTCAACGAAGAACGGTTGGAATTTAACTTACACAATAACTTAGGATTAATCGCAAGTGAGCAAATGGATTTTCAATCTGCGTTGGTTCATTATAAAAACACACTAAAAAAAGCTTATAAATTAGGATTTCCTCAAGCTAAAGGAATTACTTTTTTAAACTTAAGTAGTTCGTACAATGATTTAAATCATCAAGATTCGGCAATGATATACATTGACTCTGCAATTCTATTATTTGACAATGTTACAGACTATCATTTTTTACCTAAAGCATACTTTTTAAAAGGGAATATTGCAAAAAAAATGGGCCAATTTGGAAATGCATTAATGCTAATCGAATCTGGGATAGCGTACGCAAGGTTAATCGAATCTAAGTCCGATGAAGCAAGTGGTTTGCGAAATAAATCAAGTATATTAAAAGAACTTAAACGATTTGAAGAAGCGCTTGAAGCATTCGAACAGTTTTACAACATCAATGACAGTCTCGGCGAAGTCAATAACTCAGAAAAAATTGCCGAACTTCAATTGATTTATGATCTAGATAAGAAAGATGCCAATATTGAGCTTTTGGAAAAAGAGAATGCGTTAAAATCTTCTCGTTTAAAAATCATCTTAATCGGGCTAAGTTCGTTTATCATTGTCCTATTTACCATACTACATAACAGACATGTCAGATTAAGAAGAAGACAACAGCGAGATTTTACTCAAAAATTGATTTCCAATATTGATGACGAGCGCTCACGAATTTCTAGGGATTTGCATGATGACATTGGTCAATCACTATCTGTGATAAAATCCAAGATCAACCTTTACCAACAAAAAAAACTGAAACATCTTGAAGGACTCGATACAGAAGTGGGTGAAATTATCAATCAAGCGCGACAACTATCTCATGTATTACATCCCTCGTACCTCGAAAAAATAGGTATTACCCGATCAGTAGCTTCACTTGCAGAACGAATTCAACGCAACACAGGCATCATTTGCAGTTTCGAAATAGATGAAAAAATTGAATCTCTCTCCATAGAAGTTCAAACACAGCTATATCGTATTATACAAGAATCCATCAACAACACACTAAAACATGCAAATGCATCGGCATTAAAAATTGTAATTCGCCCCATACAGGATGGTTACCTATTTGAATACATGGATAATGGAAAAGGAGTTGAGAATCCTGAAACTACGGATGGGATAGGTATACATACTATTCGAGAACGCGCTCTAAAATTAAAAGGGAAAGCCCATTTTTCAAGCAACAAAGGAAAAGGATATAAGTGTACAATAAAATTTGACGACAAATAATCTAGTCGATATTATTCTAACAATAATTCAGGAGTTTTGTTTGATATAAATAAAAATTCATAACTTCATCTTATGAAAATTGTAATTGCAGATGATCATCCTATATTCAGAAGCGGTGTTAAATCATTGCTACAATCGTCCTATGATGTCATTGATATCGTAGAATTTACGGATGGTTTGGAAGCTTTTACCTACATACAAGAAGCACTTCCAGATATTGCTATATTAGATATCGACATGCCTAATCTAACTGGTTTACAAATTTGCGCAAAACTTCCGTCATCCATCAAAACAAAACTAATTGTACTCACTATGTACAACGACATTGAAATGCAAAAAAAAGCATTTAAGAACGGTGCTTCGGGCTATTTAGTTAAAGACAATACGTCAGAAGAACTTGTACAATGTCTAAACGAAGTTCTTAGTGGTAAAAAATTTACAGCTAAAGGTTTATTAAAAAAACAGGTTGAAAAACCTGAAAAGATGGATGAAATCAACAAGCTCTTAGCTAACCTTACTCAAGTTGAACTAAAAACCCTTAAACTCGTTAGTCAAAAATACACAAGTAAACAAATCAGCGACTTGCTCTTTATTTCTGTTAAATCAGTTGAAAACTACCGTTCCAGAATTTGCAAAAAATTGGAACTAGACGCACGAAACAACAGCCTCTTACTCTGGGTAATGGAGAACAAACACCTCCTTGACGAAATTGACGAATTTTGACAGATTTACTTCGTTAAAATTCAAACTTTTCATGTTAATATACTAAAAATTGAGGGGGCAGCCCTCTATATTGGTATCGTTAAGTTCGATAAATTTGTATAAAATTTCGATTAACTAAATTCATATATTATGAAGATACTATTGTGCACATTGTTTGTGGTTGTTTTTTCAGGAATTAATATTGCTCAAACCACAACTTCCTTTAGAAAAAATTATAACATTTCGCTATTCGATATTCCAATAACGTCATTTGAGGGATTAACACCTAATAATTATATCTTCGCCGCTCATCACGCTTTTAGTTCTTCAATAACTTCTATCGATGATGTTGGTGTCACAACGTGGTCTAAACGATTTACAGATGGTATCTCATTATACATAGGGGATGTTAAAAAAGATGTAGCATTGAATAGATATTATGTCTGTGGAGGTGATAATTCTGGCCCAGCATTTTTGATGTTCTTAGACCCTTTAGGAAACTTAATTTCAGCTCGCAACTTCTCGATTGCGGAAGCTGATGGAGCGAGTTTTAATCGAGTAATTAAAACTTCGGACGGGGGGTATGTTTGCGTTGGAACTGTCACGGGATATGGCCCAGGAGGTGGAGAAGTTAAGTTTTCCGCTATAACACACAACCCTCCTGAATGTTCAGGGTCTAAAACGGAATCAATACAGTCTCCTCTCATTGTGAAGTTCGATGCTTCAGGTAATCATGTTTGGCATCAAGTTTTCAGATATTATACAGGCTCTGTTGCTCCTGCAAACCGCATATATAATGACGCGAGCTTTGTTGATGTAGTTGAAGTATCTGATGGTTATATAGCTATTGGTGATTACGATGTGAACAATGTATTTTCGCGATATGACACTGGAAGTGGAAGTTCATGTGGTGAAGACAGAACACCAACCGATGCAATGATTGCTAAATTTACAACTGCTGGTACAATTACCTACCACAGACAAATCGATACCCCATCTAACTCAACTACGCAAAGAAGTAAAAGTTTTAACTCTGCTTCACTAACATCAACAGGGCTACCTCTAATCTCTGGGGCTGATGGGGATGGAAGACCAATGGTATTAATGCGTTTTGCTGGATCTGGTGGATGGGCAAACCCTACTTGGATTAGAAAATATGGTGCTGCTAATATATTTGGTGATTACCTACCTTTTAATGCTGGGCGAGTATTTGAAAACAATGATGGTACTTATGGTGTTTGGGGCTATTATATCCCCGGATTCTCATGGGAAAATGTGCTTTTGAAAATTAACCCTTCTAACTCATCTGTCACATGGGCAAAAAGATATACATTTAACTTCGCTTCTATTTTACCTCAAGGTGAACAAACATCTGACGATGGGTACATTGGAGTTTCTTACACATTAGCAGGTTCAGGTCACAATCTGCATGTTATTAAAACTGACCCTAATGGAGACTCGTCTTCCGATTGTCCCGTATCAAATCTTACTGTATCAGATAATGGCCCATCTTATACTTGGGGAACCCCATTTTACAACAATTGGAATGCAAATACTGTAACTAACGGAACATACACTCCTACCATTGCAAACATAACACCAACAGAATCTACACAGTGCTTGACAATTGTTACGGAATGTATACCACCTTCAGCACCATCAACAGTGAATGCTAATCCTAGCCCAATTTGTCCTGGAGAAACAGCTACTATTACGGCATCTGGTCCATCAGACCCTGACGTAACATATAATGTTTACGCCGCATCCACTGGTGGTACAAGTTTAGGCGCTACACCTCATGATGTAAATCCTGGCGTAACAACATCCTATTGGGTAGAGGCCGCAAATATTTCAGACCCAAATTGTGTCAGCACAACACGTACAGAGGTAGTCGTAAATGTGACTCCAGGTGCTCCTGCTGCAAATGCAGGCCCTAATCAAGATATTTGTGGCAATTCAGCTACATTAGCTGGTAATACACCCGCACCTGGTACAGGAGAGTGGACACTGATAAGTGGTTCAGGAACAATTACCACTCCAAGCAGTCCAACCTCTACAGTTACCAACTTAGGTGAAGGAAACAATGTATTCGAATGGACGATTACAAGCGGTTCTTGTCCAAATACTAGTGCGCAAGTTACCATTACATCCTCTCCAACTCCAACTGTTTCAAATGCTGGTTCTACGCAAATAATTTGTGCTTCAAGTACTACATTAGAAGGTAATGTGGCTACAAGTGGAACTGGAGAATGGACATTGGTTAGTGGTACAGGTACAATAACAGACCCTAGTAATCCAACAACTACAGTGACTGGGTTAGGGATCGGAGATAATATTTTTGAATGGACAATATCAAGTGGTTCCTGTACTGCATCGTCTACTCAAGTTACAATCACCAACACAGGTGGTCCTACACTAAGTATTACCTCAATTGACGACGCATCTTGTTTTGGAGCTACTGATGGAATTGCTACAGTAGAAGCAACTGGTGGTGCTGGCGGATTTATATATTCATGGAGCCCAACTGGTGGTTCTTCAGCTACTTCCAATCCATTACCTGCTGGTTCATACACAGTAACTGTTCAAGATGCAGCATCATGCTCAGATGACATTGTTGTGGTGATTGGTGAACCAGATGAAATTGAATTGGATATGAGTTCTACACCCTCATCATGTAGCACACCTGACGGAACAGCAAGTGTTATTGCTTCGGGTGGCGATGGAAATTATAGCTACGATTGGTCATCTGGTGGTAATTTAGATACTGAAACTGATTTATCAGCAGGCAATTATACTGTAACTGTTACAGATGGAAACAACTGTGAGGCTACAGGTAATGTTTCCGTATTACTTTCTGACGGCCCAGTGATTACAGTTGAGGCTACTAATGATGCATCATGTTTTGGAGCAAGCAACGGTTCTGCTGAAATTTCAGTAACTGGAGGTGATGGAAACTATACCTATGCATGGAGTCCGACTGGTGGGTCAAGTGCTACTGCAACTAACTTACCTGCGGGAACGTATACCGTTACCGTTACAGATGGTAATGATTGTGTTGTAGATGAAACCATTACCATTGGTCAAGCAGATCAAATCGTAGTTGCTGGTGCTGTTACCAATGCACTATGTACTGGTGAAGACGGCGATATTACATTGTCGGTTTCTGGCGGTGATGCACCGTACACATATCTGTGGAGTCCAAATGGTGAGACTACAGCTTCAATTTCAGCTGGAGGAGGAACTTATGCTGTGACAGTAACAGATAGCGAAGGTTGTGAAATCACAGAAAATTATACAATTGGCGTGACGAATAATTTGAATGCAACAATTGATCCAAATGGAGCAACTATTGAAGGTGGCCAATCTGTAGATTTAGAAGTTGTATTAAATCCAGCAGCACCAAATGCAACCTATACATGGACACCAACAGAAGGCTTGAGTTGTACCAACTGTCCAAACCCTACAGCTTCTCCTTCAGAAACTACTACGTATGTTGTAGCTGTTACAACAGGTGACGGATGTTCGGATACAGCTATGGTTACGGTAGTTGTTAATGACCCATGTGGCGACATCTTTATGCCTACAATTTTCTCTCCAAACGGAGATGGACAAAACGATGAATTATGCCTACTTGGTTCGTGCATAGTTGAACTTGATTTAAAAATATACAACCGTTGGGGAGAATTAGTATTTGAAACAACAGATCAATCAGATTGTTGGGATGGAACATTTAGAGGAAGACCAATGAATTCTGCAGTATTCGTCTATAAATTAGTTGTTCGAACAACGGATGGTACTGAACTCGAAGAGTCAGGTAACGTTAATTTAGTAAGGTAATCACAATAACACTCTAATAATAACACATTTTTTATGAAAAAAATACTTTCATTTATCCTAATTGCAAATTGCTTAATTATTTTCGGAAATAATGATATCCCAGGTTGGAAGGCAGAATATGGAAAGACAAAATCTTTTGTTGAAAACAAGGGACAATTTGATAAACGGATAGTAACGAATTCTCCAATCCTTTTTGCTTACGATGGTGGTGACCATAATTATTTCTTCACCAAAGAAGGTGTAATTTTCGAGCTCTCGCACAAAGTAAAAAGAGATCGTACAACAGAAGAAAAAGAATTGCGAAAAATTCGTAAATCTGAAGGATTTAACAGTAACGCTGATTGGCAAAAATTTCAAGACACCGACTTTCATAACCGATTGGATGAAACGAAAGATGAATTGCGTGCACTTTGGGTTGGAGCGAATCCGAACGTAGAAATTGTTACTGAAGGAAAAGATAATTACTACCATAGTTACAGTTATTATAACTCAGCTAATCAACTCATCAATACAACTGAAATTCCGTCATTTCAAAAAATTATCTACAAAAACTTATACCCCCACATAGATGCAGTGTATGAATTTCACCCAGAAATAGGAATCAAATACTCATTGGTTCTTCATCCTGGTGCAGACCCTACAGTTGTTCAATTAAAGTACTCAAAAGATTTTGAGTTACAAAGTGATGGGAAGATTAAAACACCTACATTACTTGGTGATATTATTGACCACGAACCGCTAACGTTTTATGCAAATAATAACAGAAATATAATTCAATCAAATTACAGAATTCAAGGTAATTCTATCTATTTTGAATTGGCAAATTACGATAAAAGTCAAACTGTTATTTTAGACCCTTGGACACAAACACCTAATTTTAATACAAACTGGAAATGCGTGTGGGAATGCGAACGAGATGCCGCTGGAAATGTATATATCATTGGAGGGGTAATGCCTCTTCAGCTAATTAAATACGATAATGCGGGGAATCAACAATGGGTGTATAATACACCTTACGATACGACAATGTGGCTAGGTGGTTTTGCAACAAGTAACGCTGGTGATTCCTATGTATGTAATGGCTCGTCAGCTCGTATACAAAGAATAAACACAGCTGGCACAATGGTATGGAACAATGCTAATCCAGGAGGTTTATTTGGTGGTACAGAATTTTGGAATATTACATTCAATTGTGACCAAACAAAACTTGTAATTGGAGGTACAGAATTACCATTTGGTATAACTGTAAATCCAGAACCTTGGGTATTTGATGTGGATATGAATAGTGGGAATATACTGTCTAGTGTGCAAGTAACTGGACCTCCTTCAGGTTTTGGTGAAGGACATGAGGTTCGATCAATTGTAGCATGTGATAACAATAAATATTATTACATGACACATGATACATTGGGGTATATACACTCTAACCTATCCGCATGTGGGAGTACAGGTGCAACAAATGTCAAATCTGGAAGTAATTATAATTTAGGTTACAAGTGTGAAGATTATAGATACGATAACTCAGGTATTCAAGCCTTAAAACCCTATGGAGACTTCATATACGTTCACAAAGGTGATTCGCTACAGAAAAGAAATTTCAATACCGGTGCACTTGTAAGTTCGCTTTTAATACCTGGTGGAAGTTTTACCTACACAACCACTGTACCTTTTCTTGGAACAATTGATGTAAACCAAGTTGGATGTAGCGGAATAGACATCGATGAATGTGGAAACATCTACATTGGTACAACAAATTCAGTTTTAAAGTACGACCAAAATCTAGCTCAACTAGCTAGCTACCCTACTTCATTTAATGTGTACGATGTGCATGTAAATACTGGCGGGGAAATTATTGCATGTGGTTCAACAGGAAATTCTAATAGCAACTCACGTACAGGTTACATTCAATCTATATCAGCTACTGCTTGCAGTGCAACTGCTATAGTTTGCTGTGATGCAGCAGTTTGTCCTGCGGACATTCTATGTGTCACTGACGCTCCAGTAACCTTAACTCCAGTTACTACTCCTGGTGGAACATGGAGTGGGAATGGTGTAAATGCCTCTGGAGTTTTTAACCCTGCAACTGCAGGTGTTGGAGAACATGTTATTACCTACACACTTCCTTGTGGTTCGGATCAAGTCATAATAACAGTTAGTGCTTGCGAACCGTTAGTTGTGTGTAAAAACACCGATGGTTCTTTAACTGCATCAAATGGAGTGGGGACATATACATGGCAAGAAAATATTCCAGCTGGATCAACTCCAATCACTAACCAAGCTGAATGTACTGCATGTGGATATACATGGAATGGTTTCCCTTTTAATGCATGTTTGGATGTAGTTCAACCTGTAACAACATGCAACAGTCCTGGAGGTTATCAAACTTTCGGAACTGGAAGTACTATAATGCCAGGTACAAATTTCCCAATTCGCGTGCGTGATGCTGCTGGATCGGAATTTATCATCAACTCTCAAGCAGAATTAGATGCATTAGCAGAATGTACAGAACCTGTATGCCCAACAATAACAGTGAGTATTCAAAACCAAACAGATGTACTTTGCTTTGGTGGCAACACTGGTACAGCAACAGTAAGTGCGTCAGGTGGGACAACCCCTTACACCTATTCATGGACTGGTGGGTTGACTGGCAATACACAATCTAGTTTAACAGGTCAAACATATACCGTAACAGCTACTGATGCAGAAGGATGTACTGGAAATGTTCAGGTCACAATTAATCAACCTACGCAATTAACCGCAACCTATTCTGCAACAGACGCAACTTGTGGTGAAAGTGATGGCGAAGTTACGATTTCACCAAATGGTGGAGCTGGAAACTATACCTATGTATGGAATCCAAACGTAAGCACAACAGCTACTGCCAATAACTTAGCGGCAGGAACCTATGAAGTAACAATTTCAGATGGAAACAATTGCCAAATCGTACAAACGGTGTTAGTTAATAATCAAAATGCACCTGTTATTACACTCACTTCATCAACTGATGAAACGTGTACAGGCTCAGCTGACGGAACAGCAACAATAGATGTAACAGGGGGCACAGGTGGATACACTTACAGTTGGTCTCCATCTGGTGGTAGTGCAGCAACTGCTACTGGATTAACCTCTGGTGTATATACAGTGACTGTAACAGATGATGATGGATGCATTAGTACCCTACAAGTTACTATTGGTGCAATTACTGTTATTACAGTTGATGCAATTATCAATAACGAAGATTGTGGTGAATTAAATGGTACAATTAACTTAAATGTAGCTGGTGGCAGTGGAAATTACACGTATCAATGGTCAAATGGAGCTACAACATCTTCCATTTCAGGTTTACAAAATGGGAATTATTCTGTTGTTGTATCTGACACTTCAGGTTGTTCAATTAATCAAACTTATAACGTTGGTGTAAATGGTTCGTTGAACGTGGATGTTGATCCACCATTTACCACCATTCAAGTTGGAGACTCAGTACAAATCAACGCAACAGGTGGTGTAACGTATACATGGACTCCTGAAACAGGATTAAGCTGTACAGACTGCCCAAATCCAATAGCTACTCCAACAAATACTACCACATACGTAGTGTATGCAGTCGATGCAAATGGATGTGGAGGACAAGACTCAATAATCATTTTTGTGGATGCACTGTGTGGTGAAATATTTGTACCTACAATTTTTTCACCTAACTTTGATGGAACGAATGACATGCATTGTGTATTAGGCGGGTGTATTAGGGACTTTGAATTAATTATATACAACAGATGGGGGGAACGCGTGTTTGTATCGCGAGATCCAAATAATTGTTGGGATGGTTACTTTAGAGGAAAACAAGTACAATCTGGAGTATATGTGTATAAATTAACCACGACATTGATTGACGGAACACAAATTAAAGACTCTGGAAACATCAATGTGGTAAGATAAATTAGTTAAAAAGAAAAATAAAGATAAAATCAGTCGAAAATGAAAAGAATAATCACAGGTATATTAGTGACGTGTTCAGTAGCATTTGTGAATGCACAAGATGTTCACTTTTCGCAAATGGCCTATTCACCGCTTACACTTAACCCAGCCCTTGCTGGTGCAAACTATGATTTGCAAGCCGTAGTGAATTACCGTACACAATGGAATAGTGTTGCAGAACCATTTCAAACCATGGCTGCATCGTATGACATGCGTATTAACCCGAATAAACGAAATAAAAAAGGTCATCTGGCATTGGGATTAAACTTTTTTAATGACCGTGCAGGAGCAGCTCGTGTCACTACAAACAATGTTAATTTAAACATTGCTTACCACATTCTTTTAAGCGATGGCCATACACTCGGTGGTGGTGGATACGTAGGTTGGGGACAACGCACATTGGATCCAGCAGCGGGGAAATGGGGAAGCCAATATGATGGCATGGCTTACAATCCAAATTTAGGAAGTGGCGAAAATTTTGGCTCAAGTTCATTCTCCATGTTTGATGCAGGTGCAGGGTTAGTGTATACATACAGTGCTGATGAGCAATATATGTCTGCCAATAACAGTACAAAAATCAACGCTGGATTTGCGGTTTACCATTTAAATAGACCTGGCTTTTCATTCATCAATCAACCTGATGAGAAAATGTACATGCGTTTTTCTGGATTTGCTAACGCAGCATTCGGATTAGGTAATTCAAATTTCATCTTAGAACCAGGCGTGTACTATCAACAACAAGGTAAAGCTAGAGAGGTATTATTTGGTACTTATGGACGTTATATCATTCAAGAAGGTTCAAAGCGTACTGGAAATCTTGAGCGCACGTCATTTGCGCTAGGTCTTTTTTATAGAAATCAAGATGCACTTATTGCTAAAGCATTATTTGAATGGTCGGGTCTAGGAATAGGATGTGCATACGATTTTAATATGTCAACACTTTCTGCAGTGTCAAGAGCACGCGGAGGTTTTGAAATTTTCTTGAGATGGACTATGGAAAATCCTTTCTCAGCAGCTAAATCAAGAATATAAATTACATACAATTGTCGCAAATCGGATGATTCTTTAATTGAATGATTCGATTTGCGATTTTTTTTTAGTCAGAGTATCTAAATTTGAAGTCCAAACAATTCAAATCCAATAAAATGAAATCTATTCATTACGCTATTTTATACACGTTATTTGCATTTTCAATCTGTACGTTAAATGCACAGACTGGGAGGTTAATTATTCATGAAAATGATAGTATGCGACTCGAAATACGCCCCTTATTTATGATAAATAGTGAGTTCCATGACTATGCTCCAGTAATTACAGCTGATGGTTCTCAACTTTTTTTCACTTCTAGAAGACCATATACAGATAAGGAAATTTTACGAAACAAAGAAGGTAATGAGAATATCTATATGTCTGAATACAATGAAGATAGCAAGCAATGGCGCAAACCTAAACCGCTTCCTGAAGTAATCAACACGCAAGGTAGGCATAATTCTATTCTTGCAATTTCTAACGATGGTCAACGCTTATTAAAATATCAAGATGATAAATATGGGAACGGTGATATATTAGAAAGTTATTTGAAAGGAGAAGAATGGTCAGAACCTCAATCCATTTCTCCGATGATAAATTCGAGTTTTCACGAATCATCTGCTTCAATTTCACCTGATGGGAAAACAATTTACTACGTAAGTGAACGAAAAGGTGGCGTGGGAGGTCGAGATATCTGGATGTGCTCTAAAAATAGTCACGGTAAATGGGGCGACCCAAAAAACTTAGGCAACGTAGTCAACACAGAGTTGGATGAAGAAGCAGTTTTTATTCATCCCGATGGAAAAACACTCTATTTTAGTTCTAAAGGACACAACTCAATGGGAGGTTATGATATTTTCAAAACAGTATTTAGCGATGGTAAATGGTCAAAACCTGAAAATTTAGACCGTCCTATCAACACTGAAGGTGATGATTTATTTTTTGTGGTTGCTGCAAATGGTAAAGTTGCTTACTTCGCATCGAATCGAGATGGAAAAGTGAAAAACATTTACCAAGTAGAATTCTTCCCTCTTGAAACAGAAGAGAAGAAATCGACAAGCTCTTCACCTAATCTAACTGTACTTAAAGGTGTGGTTACAGATCGTGAAACAGGTAAACCTCTTGAGGCTATAATCGAAGTTACTGATAATGAAAAGAACGAAGTTATCGCAAAATTTAACTCAAATAGCACTACTGGTAAATACCTCGTTTCATTACCTTCAGGAACAAATTATGGGGTAAATATTCAAGCAGAGGGATATCTTTTTGAATCGTTTAGCTTTGATTTAGCCAAATCGGACGCCGCATATCAAGAGGTAATCAGAGATGTGCAACTAAATAAACTCAAGGCAGGTACAAAAGTAATTCTTAAAAATATTTTCTTCGATTTTGACAAAGCCACCCTTCGAAAAGAATCGTTTGGGGAGCTTGCTCGATTAGTGCAAATAATGAACCAGTACCCTAATCTTAAAATTGAAATTGGTGGACATACTGATGGAAAAGGATCCGATGAATACAATAACCGCCTTTCAAAAGAAAGATCAAGTGCAGTCGTAGATTACCTAATTGAAAAAGGCATTCAGCGTGATCGATTGACTTTTAAAGGGTACGGTAAATCTCAACCAATCGCTACAAACGAGACAGAAGAAGGTCGTCAGGAAAACCGCAGGGTAGAATTTAAGATCATATCAAACTAATCACGATAATTAGCAGGTATTAACATAAATTAAACGTCGAGAAAAATTTCTCGACGTTTTTTTCACTATCTTTTGCGAAAAAGTAACAAACCGTATTTATGAACATTGATAAAATTGAACTCAGACTAATTACAATAGAAGACTACCCTACCCTGAAAAAAATAATGGAGCGTGTATACAGCTCAATGCCTAATTCATCTTGGCAAGACCATCATATCAAAAAATTAACACGTATTTTTCCTGAAGGACAAGTTGCGATTACTGTTGATGACAAACTGGTAGCTTGTGCACTTTCACTCAAAGTAAACTATTCTGATATAGAATCCAACCACACGTATGAACAAATAACTGGTAAATATTCTTTCGATACACATCAAAAAAATGGAGATACCCTATACGGTATAGATGTATTTATCGACCCCGATTACCGTGGAATGAGACTAGGAAGGCGACTGTACGATTATCGAAAAGACTTATGTGAAAAAATAGGTCTTAAAGGAATTGTTTTTGGCGGACGTCTCCCTAATTATCATTTGTATGCAAACGAAATGACACCGAAAGAATATATCAATAAGGTTAGGTTAAAAGAAATTCACGACCCTGTTCTTAACTTTCAACTTTCCAATGATTTTCACGTAAAAAAAATATTGCGAAATTATTTAAGTGGTGATAAAGAATCTCAAGAATACGCAGCATTGTTAGAATGGAACAATATATATTATGAGCCTGAAAATTCTGCAGAAGTATCTACCGAAAAGAAAATTATACGACTGGGACTTGTACAATGGCAAATGCGCTCGTACGCAAACCTAGAAGACTTAATGGAACAAGCTGAATATTTTATTGATGCAGTGTCAGACTATCGCTCCGACTTTGTATTGTTCCCTGAGTTTTTCAATGCGCCCTTAATGGCTGCCTATAATCATTTAACAGAACCCGAATCTATTCGTAAACTTGCATCCTATACGGAAGAAATTCGAGATCGTTTTTCAAAACTAGCTATATCGTATAACATCAATATCATTACTGGGAGCATGCCTTTTTTAGATGGTGATGACCTGTATAATGTAGGGTATTTGTGTAAACGAAATGGAGAAGTTGAAGATTACATCAAAATTCACGTTACACCAGATGAAGCTAAAGTTTGGGGAATGAAAGGTGGTGATAAAATTAAAGTATTTGATACCGACTGTGGGAAAATAGGTGTGTTGATTTGTTACGATGTCGAATTCCCAGAACTCAGTAGAATCCAAGCCGATCAAGGTATGAATATTCTCTTTGTCCCATTTTTAACAGATACCCAAAATGGCTATTCAAGAGTGCGAAATTGTGCACAAGCAAGAGCCATAGAAAATGAATGTTATGTTGCTATTGCTGGATCGGTAGGTAATTTACCGAAGGTACACAACATGGATATACAATTTGCGCAATCTGTTGTATTTACACCATGTGACTTTTCTTTCCCAACAAATGGTGTAAAAGCAGAAGCTACTCCAAATACCGAAATGATATTAATTTCAGATGTAGATGTGGATTTGCTAAAAGAATTACACGAAAATGGTGCAGTGCGAAATTTAAAAGACCGACGTAAAGACGTATTCGAATTAAACTACAAGCGGAGATAAATTTAGTACGATTACCAATACCATTTTAACAGATATTTATATTCGGATATCTGTTTCGATGTCTATATTTGTACTATATGCTTTCCGTTAAAGAAATAAAAGCCCCAATTGCTGACGAATTATTGATTTTCGAAGATAAATTTCGTGAATCAATGAAGTCGAACGTCTCGTTACTAGACAAAATAACACATTATATCGTCAAAAGAAAAGGGAAGCAAATGCGACCCATGTTTGTCTTTTTAGTTGCCAAAATGTTAGGCGATATCAACGAGAAAAGTTACAATGCTGCTTCGTTAATGGAACTACTTCATACAGCTACACTCGTTCACGATGATGTCGTAGATGATGCAAACGAACGAAGAGGTTTTTTCAGTGTCAATGCACTTTGGAAAAACAAAATTGCAGTTCTTGTAGGTGATTACTTATTATCTCGCAGTTTGTTGTTGAGTATTGACAATAAAGATTTTCGTTCACTTGAAATTGTTGCAAAAGCTGTAAAAGCAATGAGTGAAGGAGAATTGCTCCAAATCGAAAAAGCACGTAAACTCGATATTACAGAAGAAGTTTATTTTGAAGTCATTCGCCAAAAAACAGCTTCCTTGATTGCTGCTTGTTGCGAAGCTGCTGCGGTGTCAGTTGATCGTGAGGATTTAGCAGAAACAATGTACCGATTCGGTGAGCTAGTTGGATTAGCATTTCAAATTAAAGATGACATTTTTGATTATGGAACGGATGAAAAAATTGGGAAGCCAACTGGTAATGATATTCGAGAACGAAAAATGACGTTACCAATCATCTACGCACTTAATCATAGTGATAAAAAAACGAGACAAACACTCATTAACACAGTAAAACGATACAACGACAATTCAAAAAAAATTAAAGAAGCTATCGCAATTGTAGTGGAAGCAGGCGGAGTCCAATATGCCTATAAAAGAATGATGGAAATCAAAAATGAAGCACTCAATCTACTCAATGAAATACCCGACAACGATGCCAAAAAAGCGCTAGTTGGACTTGTAGAATACACCACGTTAAGAGAAAAATAAATTGATTATGAAAACACAACTATTGTACATCATTCTGATACTATTATTCAGTGTAAGTTGTAATAATACTGCAGAATCACAAGATCAGCAAATTGAAGTAAAAGAAGAACAATTAATTGAAAAAACGAGGGAATGGTATCGTGAATATTATCCTGGGAAAAAACAACTCAAAATCATTGGTACAATTGACGACCAAGAAAGACGTCATGGTGTGTGGGAGTTTTACAATGAAAATGGTGTAAAAATTAGTGCTACCTATTACTTACACGGCTTAAAAGATGGTTATTCTGTTGTATATCATCCCAATGGAGCAACAAATTATGTGGGTGAGTATAAAAATGATCAAAAAATAGGTGTGTGGCGTACGTATGACACCGAAGGAAATTTACTTTCGGAAAAAGAATTTTAATGAATGGCACGCATCCCACCAAATATCATAGATGATATTCTTCAAACAGCACGCATTGAAGAAGTAATTGGCGAGTTCGTCCAACTGAAACGCGCTGGTTCAAGCCTGAAAGGATTAAGTCCATTTACCGAGGAGAAAACACCCTCATTTATGGTCTCTCCACCTAAACAAATTTTCAAATGTTTTAGTACAGGTAAGGGAGGAAATGTAGTTTCATTTCTGATGGAATTAGAACAATTCAGCTATCCTGAAGCATTAAAATGGCTTGCCCAAAAATACAACATCGAAATTCCTGAAGATCGCGAACAAACTCCTGAAGAATTAGCACAAACAACAGAACGAGACAGCTTATTTATTATCAATGAATTTGCACAAAAGCATTTCGTTCACAATATGTTTGAAACGGATGAAGGTCGTGCCATCGGTAAATCTTATTTCACAGAACGAGGATTTAGAGAAGATATCATTCGCAAATTTCAATTGGGATACTGTCTAGACAATGGATCTGATTTTACAGAAACAGCTATAAAAAAAGGCTATAAACAAGATTATCTCGAAAAAGTCGGATTGACTAAGGTGAAAGAAAACCGTCGCTTTGATTTTTTCAGAGGTCGGGTAATGTTTCCGATACATAGTATTTCAGGTCGAATACTAGGATTTGGAGGAAGAACGCTTAAAGCAGATAAAAACATTGCAAAATACTTCAACTCCCCTGAAAGTATTATTTACAACAAAAGTAAAATACTATACGGATTGTATTTTGCTAAAGGACCTATCATCAAACAAGATGAATGTTTTTTAGTAGAAGGTTATACGGATGTTATCAGCATGCATCAAAGTGGCATTGAAAATGTGGTAGCATCTTCTGGAACAGCATTAACCAAAGACCAAATCAAGTTAATCAAACGCTATACCAATAACATCACTATATTATATGATGGGGATGCGGCAGGAATAAAAGCTTCGTTTCGCGGTATTGATTTAATTCTTGAAGAAGGAATGAACGTAAAGGTCGTTCTTTTTCCAGATGGTGATGACCCTGACTCTTATTCGAGGAAAGTATCTTCTGAAGAATTACTTGGTTACATTAAAACTCACCGTCAAGATTTCATTTCTTTTAAAGCTGATATTTTACTACGCGAAGGCGCAGATGACCCTATTAAAAGAGCAGAATTAATCAAAGCTATAGTTTCTTCGATTGCGTTAATTCCTGACGCGATTACACGTTCAGTCTACATCAAAGAATGTGCTACCATTTTTAAAATGGAGGAGGCTACGTTAGTTGGAGAATTGAATAAAATTCGCAAAGGACAGCTATCAAAATCATTAGGTCAACCACTACCTGAAGTTGCCACACAGCCTTCCCCTGCACCACAACAAAAAACAGCTGAAAATGAAGATTCTAACGCATCGCTTATTACTCAAGCAGAATATGAACTGATTCGCGTATTACTCAAAATGGGCACATTTGCATTAGAAGTAACACATATTGATGAATCTGGCGAAAAAATTCAAGTTGAAACGAGTGTAATTGAGTTGGTTATTCATGAATTGGAAAAAGACAATTTGGAAATAACTACACCGTTATACAAAAAGATTTTCGAAAAAATTAGAGAAGGATTAGCACAAAATATTTTATATGGTCCGCAAACGTTTTTAAAAAGTGAAGATCAAGAGATTGTGCGCCTTGTTGCCGATATTCAATCTGTTGAGCATAATTTAAGTGTCAATTGGTACACCAAACACAAAATAGATACCAAGTCGGAAGAAGATAAGCTAGAACAAGCAGCAATGAGCACTATCTATAATTACAAGCTCACAGTTATCGAACGAGAGCGAACTCGAATTCGTAAACGCTTAAAAGAAATTGGCGAGAATGACACTGGGGATGAAATCATGACCTTGTTAAATGAGCAAATGAGATATGATAAAGCTAAATTGATTATTTATAATGAATTAGGAAGGGTATGATAGAAGATAAAGGATTTTTATTTGCAAAACTGTTTAAGTTAGGCCCTGTGGATGTAGCATTGATCAATTTGATAATGATACTTCTAATTTTTTTCATTGCCTTTATTATCCGTAAACTTATTCAAAAGTACCTCAAGTCTACATTAAGAAGAACAAAATTAGAAATAGAAGGTAGAAGTTATACTGGCTTTAAATTAGTGAAACAAGCGACTTACATCGTTGCGGTCATTCTTTCGATTAATTCATTTCGAATGAACAATCCATCCGTTTCATTTTCAGACTTTTTGACCTATAAAATTATTGAATTAGAAAGTTTTAACTTTTCCACCTACCATATTTTCTTAATTGTAGGATTATTTTTTGGCGCAAAAGTATTGATGAATTTACTTCGGCTGTTTTTGGAACGGAAAGCACAAGAAAATCCTCAGTTAGATGCAGGAACTCAGTATGTGTACTTACAAGTTGCCAAATACATTTCTTACGCCTTTGTAATCCTGTTTACTGTCCAGAGCTTAGGGGTAAACCTCATCGTATTACTTACTGGAGCCGCTGGTCTTTTTATTGGTATTGGATTTGGATTGCAAGACTTGTTTCGAGATATGATTTCTGGGTTTATCCTCTTGTTCGAAGGCTCTATAAAAGTTGGGGACATCATTGAAATAAATGAAGGAGGTGCCGAACCACTTGTGGCAAAAGTTTTAAAAATAAATATTCGCACCACCAAAATTGAAACACGAGAAGGCAATATCTACATCATTCCAAATGCTAAATTAACACAAGAATATGTAGAAAATTGGAATTTTGGAAGCTCGTTGACACGTTTTTCGATTCGCTTAAGAGTTGCTTATGGCTCCGATACAGAACTTGTAAAACGCCTACTCAGACAAGCCGCTTTTTCACATCCAAAAGTGAAAAAAAATAAAGAAGTATTTGTCCGTTTATTGAATTTCGGGAATGAAGGTCTAGATATGGATTTAGTATTCTGGGCAGACCAAAGTTGGCGCATAGAATTGTATAAATCCGAAATCCGATTTGAAATTGACCGCCTATTTAGGGAGTACAATATCGAAATTCCATTCCCGCAACGAGTGGTTCACCAAGGCAAGTAAACCCATCCACAAGGAGATAATCCCTCCGACGTAAGCGAACAAAGCTAATCAAACTGATACACTCGTTGTCCTCTTAGATACACTTGCTTCGCGTAATTCATCGTGTAATTTTCTACATCTCTCAACGGATTATGTAAAATGACAAACGTTGCGTCTTTATAAGGTTCTAAAGAGCCTTGCTCATTTTCCTCAAAACTTGCAATCGCAGCCCACAAGGTCATTCCTTTTAGACACTCGTCAAGCGTCAATCCTTCCTTTTTCAAGTACCCCCCTTGAGGGTCTCCTATAGGATTTTTTCGATTCACCGCAGCTTCTATTGTGTGAAACGGATTGATGTCTTCAACAGGAAAATCCGTTCCTAAAGCAATTATCCCATTGGTATTCAATAATGATTTGTACGCATAAGCCCATTTTTCACGCTCAGTACCCAATCTTTTTTGAACAAAACGCATATCAGAAACTGCGTGTGTTGGTTGAACAGAAGGAATCACCCTTGCATCTTTAAACAACTGAATGTCATCAGGATGAACAATTTGAGCATGTTCAATCCGCCACCTATGGTCTGGAACATCATGCATTACTTTAGCCATAAGTTTTAACACTGATCGATTGGTTGAATCTCCTATACAATGTACATTGAGTTGATAACCAATTTCTTTTGCCACATTTGCAATTGCTTCAATCTCATTCATTGATTTTAAGAGAAACCCATGAGAATGAGCCATATCGTGATAAGGCGAAGTAAGACATGCTCCCCTAGAACCTAAAGCACCATCTGCTACAATTTTAAATGAACGCACGTGAAGATGTGGTGTTCGCAAAATTCCTTTTGATTTGGCAAACTCCAATTCCTTTTTCTCTGGAAAGAGCATGGCATATATCGTTATCTTCAACTTCCCTTCGGATTCGAGTTCTTGCAGTACCTCAAGCTGATCCAGCGTAATACCGGCTTCATGAATATGTGTAATACCAAACTGCAATAAATCTTCTTGACATTCTATCAAAGCCTTCTTCAAACTGTTTTTACTTTTTGCTGGAATTAGTGAACTTAAAAAATCCATTGCGTTATCAAGTAATATCCCTGTTATTCCATTTTCATCTACCTGAACTTCACCACCCAAAATGGTTGTATTAGCTGTTACATTTGCTTTATTGAGTGCAAATTGATTGGCCAACATCGCATGTCCATCTACACGAAACAATAAGACCGATTTATCTGGAAAAGTTTGATTAAGCAGCTCATTTGTTGGTAATTCACTATTTACCCATAGCGATTGATCCCAACCTTTTCCAACCAATACTTTGGGATTGTATTGTGCATCAAATCGCTCGAGTCGATTAATCACTTCTTGTAAAGAACGACTACCTGTCAAATCACAACTTAATTTTTTTTCAGCTAAGCCAAAAATGTGCGCATGTGCGTCGTAGAATCCAGGATAAATTTCTTTTTTTTCGGCATTAATCGATTTGCCTCTATATTTATTCAGGATTTCACGTTCAGATCCAAGTTCGAGTATTTTCCCATCTTTGATTGCCATGGCTTCAAATACATCACCATGTAAGTTAAAACTGAAAATTTGTGCGTTGTGAATGATTAAATCTGCTTCTTTTCCTTTAAAACAGGAAACAAACATTAATCCTACACACACGAATAACCAAAAATTTCTCATACTCATTGTTTATTAAAATGAACCGAATCAGCTTGTGCTGTAGGCATTATTACCATATCGTTTATCGTTACGTGGGGTGGTCTGTTCACCACAAAATCAATCGCTTCGGCAATATCCATAGCCAACAGCGGCATATAACCATTATACACGGATTTAGCCATATCTTCGTCTCCTTTGAAACGTACGAGTGAAAACTCTGTTTCCGCCGCACCTGGTGCGATTTGAGTTACTTTAATCTGATAAGGCAACAAATCGATTCGCATAGATTTTGTCAACGCATCTACTGCGTGTTTAGTCGCACAATACACATTTCCATTTGGATAAACCTCTTTTCCAGCAATTGAACCAATATTGATAATGTGTCCACGTTTGTTTTTCTTCAAGAATGGAATAATTAACTTTGATACATGGAGCAATCCCTTCACGTTCGTATCTATCATTCTATTCCAATCTTCTAATTCACCTTGATCAATCGAAGCTCGCCCCGAAGCAAGTCCTGCATTATTTACCAATACATCAATCGACGATAATGTAAGAAGCGGAATAGCTTCTAAAGCTTGTTTTGTTTCATCAAAATTTCGTACATCAAAATGAGCAATATGCACTTCGCCACTTGTGATTTGACTCAATTCCTGTTGTAGATCTTGAAGTCGATTCAACCTTCTGCCAGTCAAAATAAGGTTCCATCCATTTTTGGCAAACAACTCTGCGGTTGCTTTTCCAAACCCAGCAGTCGCACCTGTAATGCAAATCGTTTTAGGCATTTTTTGTCTTCGTTTGGTGAGAAAATAAAAGTATCCAAATAATCATAATCAATGCAAATATAATTGGCATTTTATAACGAATAATTGCACCCAATACTGGTGTTACCCATCCAATCATTAGGGCTAAAAAAAGCATGAAAACCGATAGTGCACAGAGAAGTGATTGAAACTTAACACTCAATGTTTTTCGTTTACTTACTCCCCACACTAACAACCCAATTAACACCCAATTTTCGATCACAAAATACCACTTTTCTATTTTAGCGGGTGGATCATTGGGTAACGGTCTTACAAATGTATTAAAAACTGCTTCGGGAATATTCTTCAGTAACTGAGCATGCGATTTATTAATTGGTGTGATTTGGATTAAACTTCCACTAGGGTCAACGAAATGAAATATATACAATTTTGTCGTGTCGGGATACAAATTGACCTTTTGATGCGGTACACCATCTCTCCGTATCTCTCCTTCAGTTGCTTCATTTAAAAATCCGTACCGATTTTTGTTCTCAATAAAGAAATCGAATTTATACTCTTCCGACTTGGGAACCACAATCATGCACGAATCAGTCAAAATCCAAATGCCTCCTTCAGTAAGGTTGATAAAGTTGAATTGTTTTTTGGAAATAATTTCTGTAAAATTTCGTGACAACAAAAACGTTGATCCAAAAGTTAACGCTGAAAGTACTATCACCACTGATGCACTCCATAAAAACTTTTTAGTTGGTACCTTCAAGTAAATGAAATAAACAATTACAGCAAGTAATAAGCATACTAACACATAAGGCTTAAATGCAATTAGGAAAAATACAGCTACAGCCAATAACCAAATGCGGTTGGCCTTGGATGTGTGCCCCCAAACACCTTTTAAGAAAAATCCAATTCCTAGTATTAAATAGGGTTCTTTCATTATTGCAGAAGTCCAAAGTATTGTGGAAGGCAACAAAAAGATTAACGCAAACAAAAACCAATTTTCATGATTTGTCAAATCAATAATCGTATCATATATTGCCTTAAGACCAACGAGCGTAATGAGTGAAATAAATAAAAAATTCACAAAAATATTGCCGAATGAAAGAATATCCAATATGGCATTAAAACGAATAAGGTTTTTAGAATCATTAAACAGATTATCCGGTTGTTGAGTCCAATGGATAGTTTCAATCAAATAGCGATATACTAACTCTTCATTTTCACCAATACCCGTTAGCAATTTAAAAAAATCAACTGGCGAATCATAAAAAACACGACTAAGTAGTTTTGATTCGTCCAGAAAAATAGGACTGTCAAATAAATACGAAGTAGGATAATACACAAAAAACACAGCAATTGCTACCTTAACGATTAGCACAATTTCAAAACTCCACCCTTTCAAAAAAGGTAAACGAAAAAATTGATTTTTTCTCAATAGAAAAACGACAAAGACGAAATAGAAGAAAAATAGTGCTAAATCCAATGTTACGTATTTTTACAAAAATAGGTAATTTCTTGATGTTATCTTCTCTATACCAAACTATACTGAAAAAAGAAGATGGTATGACTAAATCACCTATAAAACACTTAATTCATCACACTTACTACATCTATTTCTGAATAAGAAAAACGAAATAAGAGAATATTCTTAGTTTTGTAATAAATAGATGCCAAATTATGAATACATCATTTTCAATTGAATCCATAGCTCAACCTGAAAGTTTAAAGCAAGTTGCCTTAAGTTTAGTAGCTAATCAAACAGTTATTCGTTCAAAAAAAACAGCTTCCACTTCTGGCAAATCCAATTTTATTGGATTTAAACAAAAAGGAGATTTAATTTTTATTTTAGGGGAATCGTCCGATGATTTGTCGTTTTCAGTTTATTTAAATGAATATCACAACATAGCGTCTTCGGGAGATCCGAAAATTGATGATCAAAAACAAGTATTGCTTGAAGAAGCGATAAAAGGCTTAATCGATAACGAATACATCAATGCTGCTCATGCGTGTTCAGTAGGAGGTTTGTTTATCTCACTAATTGAAATGGCGCTTCCGTTAGAATTAGGTTTTGACATTGTTACAGATTCGGAAGTGAGAGAAGATGCATTTTTGTTTGGTGAAACACCTTCAAGAGCTGTCGTAACTGTTTCTGAAGATCAAGAAGACGACTTTATCGAGTTTATGATAACGAGTAAATTACCTTTTACATTACTTGGTCATGTAACTAAAGGAAAAATAATGGTTGATGATGAGCATTTTGGTTTTGTACAGGAATACCAGACTTTAGTAAAATGATTATTAAACTAATCACAAAATATTACTAATCTATTTTTCTAGATGATAAATCAACGAATTGCAATCATAGGTGCTGGTAACCTTGGAAAATCAATCATAAATGGCTTGATAAATAATCAATTGGTATCACCTAATCAGCTCTACGCTACACGTAGAAATTGTTTCGATTTACAGACTTATCGTGATAAAGGCATCCATATTTCTGATAACAATAAAGCGGTAGCACAAGAAGCTACTATTTTGATAATCGCGGTTAAACCTTATAATGTTCAAGCTGTCCTTGAAGATTTAGCCCCAATATTGACACCTAACCATTTGATTGTTTCAGTCGCAACTGGGATTACTTTAGCTGAAGTAAGAAATTATTCAGGAGGTAAAGCAAAAATTGCTAGAGCAATGCCTAACATTGGCGCAGAGGTTCAAGCTTCTCTTACTTGTTTAACTTTAGATGAATTGGATGAGCATGATCAGCAAACTGTAGACAGGATTTTTGGAGTTTTAGGGAAAAATATTCATATACCCGAAAATTTAATGGAATCAGCGACAATTTTAGGCGCTTGTGGTATTGCTTTTGTATTAAGGTTTATGCGTGCGATGGTTCAAGGTGGTGTGCAAATTGGCTTTGACAGTAAAACTGCAAACGAAATAGTTAATCATACTGTTTTCGGTGCGGCAAAACTAATCATGGACAACAATTATCATCCTGAAGCTGCGATTGACTTAGTTACTACACCAAAAGGGTGTACAATTGAAGGCTTAAATGAGATGGAACATGCCGGATTCAGTAGCAGTCTAATAAAAGGAATAGTAGCATCTTACAAGAATATAGAACTTAAATAATCACCGCATTGAAAAACTGGCTCAAAAAACATTTTTACATTCTCAAAGTGAGAAATAGATTCAATACTGCGACACAAGTTGCACAGCGCCAATTGTATTTGAATCATCGTTCGGCTATAGCTAAGGGAGAGTACACGCCACTGAACCAAACAGGCTTTCGCGCATTTTCTCAGTTTGAAGAAGACGGAATGTTGCTCTATATATTTGCCGCAATCGGCATGACAAAGAAAACCTTCATTGAAGTCGGTTCTGACGACGGAATAAACAGCAATTGCGCAAACTTAGCATTGAATTTCGGTTGGAACGGACTCTTTTTAGACGGCAATCCCACAGCCATAGCACGAGGAAAACACTTTTACGGAAAATATCCGCATCAATGGGGATCGAAACCTGTGTTTACGTGTGCGAAAGTGCAACGCGAGAATATTAATCAATTGGTAAAAGACGCAGGTCTTGAAGGCGAAATCGGACTTTTATCCATAGACATTGACGGAAACGATTACTGGATTTGGGACGCTTTGGAGCAAGTTCAACCGCAAGTCGTTATCATTGAAACCCACGTGGAATTAGGCTTACGCAATATTGTAGTTCCTTATGATAAAGACTACGTTTTTCCTGGAAAACATCCTATCTATCATGGTGCCTCACCGATAGCAATGGCAAAACTTGCAAAACGAAAAGGATATAGACTAGTGGGTGCAAATGAACTCGGGTTTAACTTCATTTTTGTACGCAATGGGCTTGTAGAAGATGCTTTACCTGAAGTATCCGTAGAATCTGTCTTGACCCATTTTTCTCTGGAAGCATGTTACAAGCGCTTTGAAGAGGTTAAGGACTTTGAATTTCTCGAAGGGCAATAATGAAACTAATTCGCCATATCATCTCCTTTCCCTTCATCTTATTGATTAAACTTTATCAATGGATTATCAGTCCCATTTTGCCGAATAGTTGTCGTTATGAACCTACTTGTTCTACCTATGCAATTGAAGCAATTCAACAGTGTGGCGTAATAAAAGGCTTGTATTTAGGCATCAAACGGATAGTCAGTTGCAACCCTTGGGGAGGTTCGGGATATGACCCTGTACCGAAAAATTGCAATTGTACTAAAAAGAAGCCCTCTGCAAGTTAATAGTTTATAATTAAAAAGATTAACAAGAAGTTACTTCCCTCCCTGTAAGGTCATTAAATTAGCGTAAATTCCATTGCTGAGATTCATCAACTCCTCGTGCTTTCCTTCTTCAACAAGCATCCCTTTATCAATTACAATAATTTTATCTGCTTTTCGGATAGTTGAAAGGCGGTGAGCAATTACAATTGAAGTTCGACCAACCATGAGATTATCCAATGCTTCTTGAACAAGTTTTTCAGACTCTGCATCCAACGCACTTGTAGCTTCATCCAAAATCAGTAATGTAGGGTCTTTCAATACTGCACGCGCTATTGCTACACGCTGTTTTTGTCCACCCGAAAGCTGTATCCCTCTGTCGCCAACTTGTGTGTCAAATTTGTCAGGAAAGCTTTCAATAAAGTCTAATGCATTTGCTTTAAGTGCTGCTTCTCGAATTTCTTCCATCGAAGCATCTGGCTTACCATAGGCTATGTTTTCCGCTATTGTTCCTGAAAATAAAATAACTTCTTGAGGAACAATTGCAATTTGTTTACGAAGCGCCTTTACATCAATCGAGTCAATGGATTGATTGTCAAAAAGTATTTCACCCTTTTGGATGGAATAATAATTGAGTAACAACGATGAAATTGTTGTTTTACCAGCACCACTTGCGCCAACTAATGCAACCGTCTCCCCAGGATTAGCAACAAAACTCAACCCCTTCAATACCTCACTATCTAAGCGTTGAGGATAGGAAAAGTGAACATCTTTAAATTCAATTTTTCCATTCAATTTAGTCGTTGTCAGACCTGTCAACAATTCTTTTTCTGAAGGTTCAGCAATTATATTCATCAATTGTTCGGTCGCTCCAATTGCTTTCTGAATGGTCGCAAATAAATCAGGCAATGAACCAACAGAAGCGCCCAGCATTACGGTAAACATAATGAATGAGAAAAATTGAGGTAACGTCATAGCTCCCTCTACTTGAACCATGTGCACACCTTTCCAAATGATTAAAATAATCGCGCCGAATAAACACATGAAAATAAAAGACACAAAAACACCCCTCCAGTTTCCACTTCGAATATTCAATCGTTTAATCTCATCAATGGCTTTGTTGAAGCGGATTAATTCTAATGCTTCATTCGTAAACGATTTAACATTTGAAATTCCCATCAAACTTTCTTCTAACACCGCATTTGATTTTGCTGAAGAATCTTGTGCTTCTTTAGACAATCGTTTAATAAATCGGCCAAACAGGACAGCAACGATAGCCATCACAGGAACAGTAGCTAACATGATTAATGCTAATTCCCACGACAAGAAAAATAACCAAATTACTACACCAATTACAATGATGACTTGTCTAAAAAACTCAGCAATTGTAGTACGTAGCGTATCTTGAATTAAATTCAAATCTCCCGATATTCTACTCGTTAACTCACCCACCTTGTTGCGATTAAAGAAATCCATCGGCATGTGGACTAAACGATCAAATGCCGTTTCCCTCAAATCTTTCAATGTAGATTCGGTGACACGTGTAAATAACACAATTCGAAAATAGGAGAATACAGATTGAAAAAAGAACAACACAAACAAGGCCAACGCAATGGTATTGATATTAGTCAAATCCATGAAATTAGTGGATGTATCATCTGATGGTTGCCCCATTACGCCAGGAGCACCCAACAATTGTCCCATCAAATACGGGAAAATAAGTCCTACTGAACTCGATAAGATGAGAAAAATCCAACCTATTCCAAACGTTACACGATAAGGCTTGATGAATGAAAAAATTCGTTTTGCTTTTTGGTACGAGTCTTTTGTCAGTTTTACTTTTTCTTTTTTCGCTACCTTAGGTCTTAACATTCGTTTTTCTTTTGCACAAAAGTAATTCAGATAAAGTATTTCACGACTTTTTTATACTTTTTTTAGTAAAGTTATTGCAGTAATCAAATTTATACTATCTTTGCAGTCCGAATTTGAAATAAGAATTGATAATTATATAGGTCATGAAAAGGACATTTCAACCATCAGTAAGAAAAAGAAGAAACAAGCACGGTTTCAGAAGTAGAATGGCGAGCAAAAACGGCCGTAAAGTTTTGGCTTCACGTCGTCGTAAGGGGAGAAAGAAACTTACAGTTTCTGACGAAGGTTTCCATAAGAGATAGGAATTGAATTCATTATACAATGATGAAGGAACTCTCAAAAGGGGTTCCTTTTTGTTTTTTGATAGGGACGCATGGTTGTAGGGACGAATAGCCATTCGTCCCTACCTCACCATCCTAACGTACACCACCTTCTTCGTCTCAAAAAAGTCTTCGTTGAATAATTTTGATAAATCAAATTGCTCTATATCTTGCTTAATTCCTTTAAGTTCTTCTGTTAAATCCCCCCCTTTCAAATAGAAAATCCCATTTGGGTAAGCATTCTTATGTTCCGGTAAAAACTTGTGTTGTGTCCACGGTAAAAAGTTAGACATTGCCGTAACCGCTCGACTAACAACAAAATCGTATTTATCTTTCACTTCCTCAGCACGCATGTGCGACGCTCGTACATTAGTAAGCCCCAATTCATTCGCAACCTCAGTAACAACCTTAATTTTTTTCCCAATTGAATCAACCAAATGAAACTGAACCTCTGGAAATAAGATAGCAAGTGGAATACCTGGAAACCCACCCCCAGTTCCAATATCTAAAATTTTAGTTCCTGGTTTAAACGAAATTACCTTAGCGATTGCAAGCGAATGCAGTACATGTCTTTCATAAAATGAATCCATGTCTTTTCGGCTAATCACATTAATCTGATTGTTCCATTCTTCGTACAAAGATTGCAAACGACCAAATTGAGCAAGCTGCATTGCAGTAAGATTGGGGAAGTATTTACTAATAATTTCCATATCAGCTTACCATCAATTTGCTGGTAGCAGTTTAGATGCCACTTCACCAAATCCAATTCGAACACCATCAGCTTCGCACACTCCGCGCATAATAACCGTATCGCCATCATGAATAAACTTTCGCTCTGAACCATCTTTCATCTTAAGTGGCTTAGTTCCTTTCCAAGCAAGTTCCAACATGGAGCCAAAAGAATCAGGGGTGGTACCAGAAATTGTTCCAGACCCCATCATGTCACCTCTTCTAATATTACAGCCATTTACTGTGTGGTGAGCTAACTGTTGCACCATCGTCCAATACATGTATTTGAAATTTGAGTTACACACAACTGTTTCTTCACCATTTTCAGGTTTAATTGCCACTTGCAGCGCAATGTCATAGGATTTTTTTCCTGAATATTTCAAATAATCTAACACTTCTGGTTCTTGGACAGGACCATCAACACGATACGGTTCAAGCGCATCCATCGTAACAATCCATGGAGAAATTGAAGATGCAAAGTTTTTAGCTAAAAATGGGCCTAATGGCACATATTCCCATTGCTGAATATCCCTTGCAGACCAATCATTGAACAGACACATTCCGAAAATAAATTCTTCCGCTTCTTCAGTTGAAATAGAATCCCCTAATGCTTTTCCATCATACGTAATAAAAGCCATTTCCAACTCAAAATCTACCCGTTGTGAAGGACCAAAAACAGGTGCACTATCTGGATCTGGTTTCGTTTGTCCTTTCGGTCGACGCACATCCACTCCCGAAGGTATAATCGAAGAAGAACGTCCGTGATAACCTACTGGCAACCATAGCCAATTAGGCAAAAGCGCGTTATTAGGATCCCGAAACATCGTGCCTACGTTTGTAGCATGTTCTTTGCTCGAATAAAAGTCAGTATAATCACCCACTTCAATAGGTAGAAGCATTTGCACTTTATCTGATTCAATAAGAATCTGAGAGACGTGATGTTCATTGTTGTTTAAATCGGGTTGAGTCGCATCAAATAATTTAGATAATCTGTTTCGCAAATCACGTGTTGCCTGCTTACCATGACGCATGATATTATTCAATGAATGTGTATCAAAATCGGATATTGAAAAGGGTAAGTTTTCAAAATACCCCAATACAAACAGGCTTTTCAGATCAATGACAAAATCTCCAATTCTGGAGCCTACCCTAGGGGAAAGTGAATCGGTTTGAAATATTCCAAACGGTATATTTTGTATTGGAAAATCAGAATGAGCAGGAACTGCTACCCAAGAATTAAGTTGAGGATCATTTGCGCGTATCATACAGATATATTTTTGAATGCTTGACAAATATACGTATTCAAAATAAAACCTTTGTTCTATCGACGAAAAGCATCACTGAAAAACATTTTAATGCTCCATTTGTATTACAAATACTATATTTAACCCGTAAAAAAATCGTGTGCAAGAAATTAAAGAACAATATGATGTAGTCATTATCGGTGCAGGAGTTAGCGGATTGACTTCTGCTGCATTGTTTAGTAGAGCTGGTTTATCTGTTGCTGTTCTCGAAATGGATGCTAGACCTGGTGGCTATTTAGCAGGATTTAGACGCAAGGATTTCCGATTTGATTCTGCGATTCATTGGCTCAATCAATGTGGTGAAAAAGGGTTTGTGTATCGAATTTTCTCTGCTATAGGAAATGATTTTCCTAAAACAAAAGAACAAGTCAATATCAGAAGATTTGTCATGGGAGATATGGATTTCATGATGACAAATACACCGGATGATTTTCGAGATGAACTCATTAAAGCATTTCCTCATGAGCGAAAAGGCTTAGTGAAGTTTTTTAAAGATGCGAAAAAAATTGCTGGTGCTTTCAACGATTTTCAAACAAACTTTAGGGATATGCAAACGCGAAATATTTTTGGCAAAGCATATTATGGATTAAAATTGACAAAATTTGGTCTTACGTTTGTGCCACACGTATTCTATGGTGGTGAAGTAGGTGTAGAAAAAGGGTTAAAAAAGTATTTCTCAGACCCAAAACTACTTAAAATGTGGGCTGCTGAAACGGACTTACTCTCTTGTTTAATTCCGATTGCATGGGCATACAATAAAGACTTTCAATTCCCCCCAAAAGGCGGTGGTCAAGTATTTCCAGAATGGCTCGAACATGTCACTCGTCAATTTGGTAACCAACTATTTTATCAAACAAAAGTCACTAAAATAATTGATGACGGGAAAAAAGCCACGCAAGTAATTGCCAACTACAAAGGTCAAGAGTTGCGTTTTAATACAAGGTATATTGTGGCCGCATGTGATGTGGAAACTTTATATGAAAAACTCATGAAACCCGAATTGTCCGACAAGAAATTCCTATCTAAGCTTAAAAATGCGGAATTATATAGCTCAGCAGTGACCTTATCAATAGGACTAAACTGCCCTGCTGAAACATTAGGTTTTGGTGATGAAATGTTGTTGATTGCTGAACCAAATGTTACGCGTAAAGACCATAATTCTGGAGATCCATACAAAAGTGATTTAAGCGTTTTAGCACCAACTGTACGTGACAAATCTATGGCACTTGAAGGAAAAGGAACACTCACCATTTACGCTCCAGCTTATTATGACCAGTTTGATAATTGGGGAATAGAATACGATGAAAATGGTAAAATGATTCGTGGAGAGAAATACAAAGAAATCAAACAAAATTTTGCCCAAATTGTATTATCTCGTGTTGAAAAAGCACTAAACATTGACATCACTTCTCACATCGAATATTTAGACATTGCAACGCCTGTGACCCATTTTAGGTATACTGGCAATAAAAATGGAACCATGATGGGCGCACGCCCTGGAAAAGACAATTACAAAGCCAAAATTGCGCACTACAAAACACCACTTGAAAATGTTTACCTAAGTGGTCACTGGGCTAATTTAGGCGGAGGAGTTCCGATTGCGGTATCAACGGCTGCAAACTCCACTTTACTTATCCTCAAAAAAGTGAAACCACATATTTTTAAAGCTTTTGGGAGCTTTTTTGATGGACAAATTGACCAACAAGCACTTGATGCGATACCTGGAGTTTTACCTTATGCGAATAATTGGAAAATGGAGCCTACTCCTGCTGAAAAAAAAGTTAACCGAACCCTTGATAAAGAAACTGATAGAGACAAATAACTACTCAACCTTCAACAAACGATATTGTTTTATTCGTTCTCCTAACAAATAAATCACACCATCATTCATCTGTCCAGCCATCGCAGGACGGAAATTCATTTTGTCTTCAGCACGATACAACGCATTCTTTTCAAGTTTACCGTCTTGATTCAATGAAACATGAACCGCATAATTTTTTCGATAATTTGTCATTCCTCGATAATCATCATATTGTGTAAGACCTAAATCCATGTTTCGCTCGGTATCGTTATAAAACAAGTGTAACGCTTGAGGTGTGTATGCAATCAAAACCGATGAATAAATCCCTTGGTCGTTACTCGTAACTTGATATTTTGGTAAGTAAATATGATTCAGTACCATCCCGTTTGTATCCATCAGTGACACGATTATCTCGTGATAATGAAACATATCACTATACGAAGTCAAATCTGTTCGTGCATCATAACGTGGACTAACTTCTTTAAATTGACGTTCACCGACTAACGCATAACGACCTGATTCAAAAGCGACCAATTTGAGTGAAATCAAATTGCTTAACCTCAATTTATCTATAGTAATATCTTGAAAATTAAATGGTTGAATAGATGCGTAGATTAATTCATAGTCCAATGAAACGATTAAAGAAAAAGTCCCCTGAATATCTAAATCATTTCCACTGGAGTAATAGCCACTTACACAAATTCGCACATCATCAACTTGAAGTTGCACGTTTCGAATTAATTTCTCACTTAACTTAAGTTCAATTTCATTAACTTTTTGAGTTTTATGGTTGTAGCCAATAATGTGATATTTATTGTTTTCTTGGATTTGATTAGGTAAATCAACTGGTAAGCCAACCAATTGACGTGTTAGCATAATGATGTTATCTTGACCATCAACGTATAATTGCTCAAGAAGCATATTCTTTTCTTTAAATGGAAGTTCCAAATTTTTTATCCAATTCAATGTCAGTTGATTCGTGAATGTTGTGAATTTTATTTTTTGATTCTTAAATGTTTCAAAAGGAAATAACTGCACCACAACAAGTTCATTACCGTTTTTGCTAGTTTGTATTTGGAAATCTGCTTGCAAGGGTTTGCCAGTATACAATGTATCGAGTATCGTTACATCACTTAATTTACCTTCAATACTTACCTTATGTGCGACAAGAAGTCTTGATTTATCTGTTTTGTTATGCGCTACCGAAATCAGTACAATTTCCTCCCCCAACGTCAATATTTCACTAGGATCATAGGTTTCGTGTTCCGTTTCAACAGGAGTAATATCAAAAACATCTAATTTTTCAAGTGATTCAGTATCAAACAAAGTAAGGTATATCGACTTTAATTTTCGCAAGCCATATTCCGATTCAACTGCAAACACATGAGTGGATGACGCACCAAAAAAACCTTGAAACTGTATTTTTGAATTCGGTTTATAGGGTTTTCCCATACTAAGATTCGTGTAGTCCTGAGCAGAAATCCAAAAACATAACAATATGAATATCGGCGTCAATTTCATTCCTAAATAGGTTTGAGAATACGATTTTCTTGTGTAGATAGTTTATTTTTATTCGCCAATTGACCGCATGCCGCATCAATGTCTTTTCCTCGACTTCTTCTGATGTTTACGATAATATTACGTTCTTCTAGATAGGCCGCAAAACGATTTACCTTTTCAGTATCTGCTTGTTGAAATTCTCCTTCATCTATAGGATTGTACTCTATAATATTAACTTTACAAGGTACATGTTTACAGAATTGAGCCAATTGAGCAGCATCTTCAATTCCATCATTAAAATCTTTAAAAATAATGTATTCAAATGTCACCCGTGTCCCCGTTTTTTTGTGAAAATATTGAAGTGCTTCTGCTAGTGCTTCTAAATTATTCGTCTCATTGATTTCCATAATGGCATTACGCTTGCTATCATCAGCTGCGTGGAGTGAAAGAGCAAGATTAAACTTCACCTCATCATCACCGAGCTTCTTAATCATCTTGGCTATCCCTGCAGTCGATACCGTAATCCGCTTCGGAGACATACCTAATCCATCGTCAGATGTTATCAATTCAACCGAGCGAAGGACATTTTTATAGTTCAAAAGTGGCTCCCCCATCCCCATGTACACAATATTTGAAAGCTGTTGACCGTATCGTTCTTCTGCCTGATTTTTTAAATACACTACCTGATCTACAATTTCTCCAGCAGTTAAATTTCGTAATAATTTCAACCTACCCGTTGCGCAAAATTTGCACGCTAAACTACACCCAACTTGAGAAGAAATACAAGCTGTTGTGCGTGATTTTGTGGGAATTAATACTCCCTCCATTACTTGATTTGTTCCCGCAATTGAAAAGGCACATTTGATGGTTTTATCATTACTGATTTGCTGGTCATCTAATGTAATACCATCAATAAAATAATGTTGATTCAATTTGTCACGAAGTTCTTTTGAAAGATTTGTCATTTCATCAAACGAACGTGCATTTTTCTTCCAAAGCCACTCGTATACTTGTTTTGCTCTGAATTTTTTTTCCCCAAACGATTCTAATGATTGAATCAATTCATTCAACTCAAGATTTCGAATATTTTGCTTATCAGAAGACATGGTGCAAAGTTACGATGAAAATAGTATATATGATAGCATAGATGAATTTAGTATCAATCAGGGCACAAAAAAACCGTCCCGATTACTCAGGACGGCTGTGCTGATTTTTTGCGATCTTTATTTATTTTGAGACAAAATTAATTGGTACGACATACCATACATTAACTGCTCTCCCTCGTTGCTTTCCAGGTTTCCATTTCGGCATGTTTTTTACTACTCGCAATGCTTCTTGATCTAAGGAGTTCGAAACACCGCGTGCAATTTGCACGTTGGAAATAGTCCCGTCTTTTGTTACAAGAAACTTGACATAAACCTTGCCTTGTTCGCCATATTTCAATGCTTCTTCAGGGTATTTAATGGATTTCCTGAAGTAGCTCATCATGGCTTCATCTCCACCAACAAACTCTGGCATTTCTTCAACGATTGTGAACTCATCTTCAAGCATTGAATCACCTGGGGGCAGATTTGTAGAAGTCCCAACTGTAATGTTAGTAAGAGGAATGATTAGCGGCTCGATTGGATTTACATCAGTTAAATCATCAACAGGATTTACATTATCCGTGATAGCAACCACTGTAGGTTCCAGTTGAACAACAGGCGTTGGCTCTGGTTTTTCCGGCTCTGGTTTCGCTACTAATTCAAACAAGGCATCAGCACTAACCTTGATTTCAGAAGTATCAATTTTGCTTTGATAAACAGGGGTAGACCATCGAAAGGCTACCAACATCATTGTTCCGGCCGTAATTAATCCAACTTGGAAAAATACGAACCGCTTTTTTTCGAAGTTTAACTTCGGATTTTTTTTTGCGATCATACTAATAGATTTTAATTAAACATGAAAATCTACTTTCAATCTTTATGCCAAACTCTGCATCCCTTGTAAACAAAGGGATTCAATAGCTTTTAAATGTTAAATATTTGTTAATTTAACTTGGAAATACACTAATGAACTTAGTTAATCAACAACCTAAATCCTTTTCCATGTATATTCAAAATCTCAATTCGAGGTTCTTCTTTTAGTAACTTTCGAAGTTTTGCAATGTACACATCCATTGAACGTCCATTGAAGTAATTGTCATCTCCCCAAATTGTTCGAAGCGCTGCTTGTCTATCAAGCACTTCGCCTTCGTTCTTGCACAATAAGTTGAGTAACTGACTTTCCTTTGTGGTTAGTTTACGCTCTTCGCCTGCTATTTCTAAAATACGTGTAATTGGGTTAAATCGAGCAGAACCTAGGGTAAAAGTCCTGTCTATTGTTTTATCTAAAGGATTCACACGTTTGTTGATTGCGTTGATTCGAGCCAACAATTCTTCCATTGAAAAAGGTTTTGTGAGGTAATCATCTGCACCTATTTCAAAGCCTTTTAGCTTATCATCTTTCATTGACTTAGCCGTCAAAAAAAGAATGGGAATAGATTTATCTACTCCACGTATTTCACTAGCAACGGCAAAACCGTCCATGATAGGCATCATCACATCGAGTATAATGAAATCATACTGTGTCGTATTAAATTTCTCAAGTGCTCGTTTTCCATCAGCAGCTAAATCAGTCTCAAAACCTTTAGCTTTTAGAAACGTGGAAAGTAATTTTCCTAAATTCTCGTCGTCTTCTGCAAGTAAAATTCGTTGTTTACTCATAACTTCTTAAGTTTAATTATAAATGTCGAACCTTCACCAAAGTGACTTTCAACCTTTATTTCTCCTTCATGCATTTCTATCACAGACTTCACATAGCTTAGTCCAAGACCAAATCCTTTCACATTATGTACATTGCCTGTTGGAATTCGGTACAATTTATCAAAAATTCTTGGAATATGCTCTTTTTTCATCCCAATTCCGTTATCCATGACTTCTAATAAGACGTGGTCATCCACCGAATATGTTTTAACCCTGATGCTTGGCTGTTTATCACAGTATTTAATTGCATTGTCCAACAAATTATTGACCACATTGGTTAAATGAAACTTATCTCCTTTAATCATGCAAGCTCCTACCGCCACTTCGTTTAATAGCTCACCTCCCAACGATTCAGTTCGAAGCTTAACTTTGTTGAGCACTGAATGAACAAGGCTATTAAAATCAATCTCCTCCATATTCAGTTTCAATTCTCCTTTTTCAATCACTGCCATTTGAAGAATATTTTCCACCAGTGATTCGAGTCGAAGATTTTCCTCTTGAATCATGTTCACATACGGACTGCTCGTCGTCATATCACCTGACATATCTGAGTCTTTGAGGGCTTCACATGCTAGTGATATGGTCGATATAGGTGTTTTGAACTCATGCGTCATGTTAGAAATAAAATCAGTTTTCATTTCAGACAAATTTCGTTGTGTTAAAAGTGTGTTGTACATCAACGTAAATGAAATAACCATAATGATAATCACCAATCCTGCTACCACAACTACACCTCCAATTTCTTTCCATAGAAATACGCGTTTATTTGGGAAAAATACTTCGAGATAGAGCGGATCGTGGAACAAGTCCGCAGGAAATAATTGGGCTGAGTAATTTGCTGAATTCAAATTGATATCGTAATGTGAAATATCATTTGCAGGATTTAGCACATTTCCTTCATGATCTACCACTCTGTAATTGTAGCGTGTATTCAAGTCTCCTTGTTGTAATTCTTCATGAAGAATCGAATCTAACAAAACCAAATCAATTCGCTCAGAAGATTTCATAAACAAATCCTCTCGAAATGCTTGAACCATCAAATCATTGATATACTTTGATTTTCTGAATAAATTTTGAGCTTCTTTTGTATCCCATTCTATCGTTTTGCCACTTTGATCAATAGTAGTGAAACTGGTTTCGGGAGAAATTAATTCTTGAAATTGCTTCACATTTTTAGCCAACACCCGATGTTGTACTTCGATATCGGTTAGTGTATCAATGGCTCTGCCTGTAATTACAAGATAATTGAGTTCTTTGCCATCGATAAGAATTGTGGTATCTCGAATTTCAACCTTCTCTTTGATGGACATCGCACTTTTAAATTCCTGTCGAAGCATGTCTTGGTACTTCCCCTCAAAATTGATATCTAACAAGTTTTTGTACTTACGATACTCCTCTGATTTCTCGTGGCGAAGTGCAACACGCTCTAAAATTGTGCGTGATTTTTCGTTAAATTCTTTCGCTTCTTGATTGATTGCTTCTTTTACCCAAAAAAATTGAAGTGAAATCAATGTCAACAGCGCGATGCTAATGACAGAAATGATGAGATATTGACGTCTTTTATTCAATTATTTATTGTGTAATGAATTAAACAAAAAAACTGATTAATATTGATTTAACAGCTTACTTAACGTTTTTTAACAGCGAAATAAATCTGTTTATTTAAAAACACTAAGCTCAAGCGTATAAACCTCTCTCGATTACGCTTGTCTTTTCGACAAATACAGTAACTTTGTACAAAATTGTGCCATGGCATTCAAGTTAACAAAAGATTTTATAGAGCAAATTCGCTTAGCAGTAGCTGAGGGGAACAGCTCGTTTATTGAAGAATCTTTAGTTGATTTACATGCCGCAGACATCGCTGAAATCATCGATGAACTGGATGCGCAAGAAGCAAAATTTGTGTTCTCACAACTAGACGATGAGCTTGGCGCTGATGTCTTAATGGAATTGGAAGACGATGTCCGAGAACGATTCTTAAAAATTCTTTCTTCTAAGGAAATTGCGGAACAGATTGAGCAAATGGACTCGGATGACGCAGCCGATATTTTGGGTGAACTCTCCGATGAAATTCAAGAAGAAGTTATTTCGCAAATTGAGGATGAGGAAATTGCTTCGGAAATTGTAGACCTGTTGAACTACGATGAAGATTCTGCCGGAGGTTTGATGCAGAAAGAATTCATTCGAGCTCAAATGAACTGGTCTGTAATGCGTTGTATTGCTGAGCTTCGAAGACAGGCCGAAGATGTAGAGAAGGTATATACCATCTATGTGGTAGATCAAAAAAATGAGCTTGTAGGTCTACTTTCTCTTAAACGATTGTTGTTTGCTTCTCCAAAATCGTTGATTGAAGACCTTTACAATAGTAAAAATATCATCTCGGTTAAAGCGCATGAAAGTAAAGAAACAGTAGCTCAATTGATGAGTAAATATAACTTAGAGAGTATTCCTGTTGTCGACAGACAAAATAAATTAATTGGGCGCATTACGATTGATGACATTATTGATGTCATTCAAGAAGAAGCTGAGAAAGATTATCAGATGGCTTCTGGTATTTCGGGTAATGTAGAAGCGCGCTCTAGTATTTTTAGATTGACTAGAGCTCGACTACCTTGGCTAGTTATAGCATTATTTGGTGGGCTCTTAGGGGCGCAAGTCATTAAAACTTTTGAACCTCAAATAGCATTACACGCCATGTTAGCTATTTACATCACCTTAATTCCAGCGATGGCAGGAAATGTAGGGGTGCAATCTTCCGCTCTAATCGTACAAGGATTAGCAAATAACACATTAAAGTCTACAGATCTTCGAACACGATTGACAAAAGAAGTCATGGTAGCTTTGCTAAATGGGATAATCTGTGCTACATTAATTTTTACATTTAACTATATTTTCTACCAAGATTTACGCTTAGGTTTTACGGTTGCTACAGCATTGATGACGGTGATTCTTTTCGCGTCTTTTTTTGGGACGGTTATTCCCCTAATTCTAAATCGATACAATATTGACCCTGCACTTGCAACTGGTCCATTTATCACTACACTAAACGATGTCGTAGGTTTATTTGTCTATTTTGCAGTAAGCTTATTGCTTTATTGAAATTGTATATGGCAAAAAAAGTTGTATTTCTAGACACTGTTCATCCCATTCTCGAAAAACGTTTATCAGCAGCGAAATTCGAATGTGTGGATGCTACAAATCATTCGATAGAATCTGTAAAACGCCTACTCCTTGATGCATTTGGTGTCGTAATTCGTTCCCGATTTCGCATGGACGAATCTATTTTACAATTTGCCCCCAACCTTCAATTCATTGCTCGGTCAGGAGCAGGGATGGAAAATATTGATGAAGCGTATTGCAACAATCGAACTATTCACCTTTTTAATGCGCCAGAAGGAAACCGAAATGCTGTTGCAGAACATGCACTGGGAATGCTGTTGAGTCTTTTCAATAAATTGAATAAAGCTGATCGTGAGGTTCGTTCAGGAATTTGGGACAGAGAAGGCAACCGAGGGGTGGAATTAGATGGAAAAACAGTTGCGATAATTGGTTATGGAAATAATGGTCAAGCATTTGCCAAAAAACTAACAGGTTTTGACGTAAAAATTTTGGCCTACGACAAGTATAAATCTGGTTTTAGCACGAAACAAGTAGAAGAATCTACGTTAGCAAATATCTATCTAAATGCCGATGTGGTCAGTTTTCATATTCCACAAAATGAAGAAACAATAGGTTGGGCTAATACCACTTTTTTCACTCAATTTGCCAAACCTTTTTATTTAATCAACCTATCACGAGGAAAAATTGTGTGTACGACAGATTTATTAAATGCACTTCATTCTGGTAAAATATTGGGCGCTTGTTTGGATGTACTGGAATATGAAAAAGCAAGTTTTGAAAATATGTTCGATGAGGGAACTATTCCTACGTCGTTCAACCAACTGATTCAATCTGATAAGGTTATTTTGTCCCCGCATGTAGGTGGCTGGACAATAGAAAGCTACTTTTTACTCAGTGATGTCCTTGCTGATAAAATATTAGCGCATTTCAACCCACTTCGATAATTCGTTTCGGAAGAGATTACATGAAAAAGAGGGTGGCCGAAAATTCGATCACCCTCTCTCTTTTTGTTCTTTATTTGAGATGGTTTTACTTAACCATCAATTTCTGAGTACTTATATCTGTTCCGTTTATACCAATAACCACAAGGTATAATCCAGAATTTAGGGCATCTATTTCGATTGGATTAACATGTGTGTTATTTGTGAAATTTTGGTTACTAATTAAATGACCTGAAAGTGAATAGACTTTTACAGATACTTCATCAACATTGTTTATTGAATGGTTGAATGTTACAAAAAATGAATCTGAAGCAGGATTAGGATATATTGTTGCCTGAATTGATGTCATGTCGTCTGAAAGCATAGACTCTTCTTCATTAGCCGTTACAATTAGACTTGAACTAGCATATAATGGTTCTATACTAAAATCATACAATTGACCAATAGCAATCATCACCAAACCTTCTAGACTGACACAGCCTTCAACGTACATTGAATCTTCTGGGTCATACATTGCCGGATTTGGACAATTTTCTGGCGAAGCAGCGATTATTTGTTGTACCCATCTATTAAACCCGTCATTACCTACTTCATTCATGTAATCTTGACGTGCAGCTTCCATTTGCGTCCAATCTTCTAAAGCATAGTAATATCCGATACGCTCTTTGTATAAATCCGCTCCTGTATAACCTAGCTCAATCCATTGTAAAACACTATCTCTACTACCCACAATAGTTGTGTCCAACCAATAAGTTCCAATTAATTCGTTTAGCAAAGACTTACTTTCTGAAAGTTCAAAATAAAACTCATTGAATAATTCGGTTTTGTAAGATGGAGTTACTTGATAATGCGTCAATGTATCTATCAGGTATTGTGGTATATCCAATTGAAGTATCGCATTCCAAATGGTATCACTTAACGGTGAATTTGCTATAATCACTTGCATGGAATGTTCTACTGGAGGTTCACTATAGAAATAAGCCTCTATGACTTGGTCTGATAATAAAGGAGAATACGCTAATAAAGTATCTAATTTTTGCCCACTTGATACATGAGGATTGTTGATTAAGGTAATAAGATTACTACTCGCACCAGCAATAAATAGGTCTATTTTAGCATTCATAGATGCTGTATAGCTATCAATAGATGCAATTATTCCAGCAGTAGCATCCATCACTGTCCCTTGTTGTATTTTTGAAGGACACGATTGTGTGGAGTGGTAATAAACCGGATTATTAGATGCGCAATATTGTGTGTTTACAGCGTTGCCATAATCATAAGGTGTTGTGCTATTATCTGCATGGTGTGCGTAATTAAATGACAATACACCCGGGTTAGTCCAAATATCATTCTGAGCGTTGTTCTCACTATGACTAAATTTATTGCCAGCAGGAGTTTTATTCGCCATTACATTGCCGACTGGCAAGCAATATCCTTGTTTATGTGCTATTCGTCCACTAGAAATGGCTAAATCGGCATCATAAAGATTTCCTGAAAACTCGTTACAACGCCATCTTAATCCTTGATTGTTTGGGTAATTCAAGCTGGGATTATATACCACACTATTAATACCCTGAGATTGCCCTCCAACTCGTAGATTGCTAAATGTGTTTTTGTAAATTTCATTGTCTCTCTCTCCTGCATTATTTACAATAATACCTATTGTATTTCCTTCTCCAGAAACGTCATTACGCTCTTCAAAATGATTCTCTTGCACAATAAATCCTGTACAGTTATCAATATGGAGTCCAACTGTTTCAAATAAGTAGTTTGGCGAAGCAGATTTATACACCTCAAAATTACAACGTTGAATTACAAATCGATTTAAATTAGATGTATATATCCCCCTATAATTGTTTACAAAATCTGTTCTATCTATTTTATAAGGCATACTCATGAATAATCCAAGTGACATAATACCTTGTGACATATTTTCGATGTGTGAACGAACAGGTGTGGCGCATGATGGAAACATGCCACAATCAGCATCTACAAAGAAACGAGAATTTAACGCAGAAATAGCAATACCTTGTTGATCGGGCGAATATAATTCAGGCGTTTCGTTTATAAATTGACATCCTTTAATATATACATCATCAATACCCCAAAAACCAATATGATAGTATGGATATACATCAGTGTCATTTAATAATCCATTTGTAATAAAGTTTGTTTGTGTAAATATACTTTTGTTTAGTTTTGGATACGAAGCAAAAGCCACATCAATTTCATTATTAAAGAATGTACTGTTGTCAGCAACAACTATACCTCCTGCAAATTGAGAATCTATCGTCCCATTAATATACACAACTCCAGCTGTAATACCTTTATAAGCGTGCTCAATTCTTGAGTCTTCTAGCACATATATAGCACCTTGAATACTGTTATGTGATCCTGATGAAGGGTTGGGGAATCCTTGTAGCTCGTCTCTATACCCATGGACTTCCACACCTTGCCACATTGTACAAGAGCCACATCTGTTATCTGCTGTAAAAATCGTACTTTTTAGTATGAGTTTACCACCAGATGAAAAGCTTGCACCTCTTTTAACTATTACTTTAGCGTCTGGAGAAAAATGGAGTTTCATGTCTTGCAGTGTCAAAACAGCATCTGATTCAATAACAAGATTGTTACTAAAATAAACATCGCCCGTTATAGAATTAAATGGATTGTTACCGACTCCTGGTGACCAAGTTTTGATAGAATCAACTACAAAACCATTTTCAGAACCAACTTCGCTAAATAGTTGACAACAAGAATTATCACTATTTAAACTATCACACGTTAAATCAAAACAACCTATTTTACAATTTGGATCTAAATCAGATTGATCTGGCAATGAATAAGTTTTGTATGCAAATTGAAGCATCGCGTCAAGCTCGTATGGGTTGGATGAGCCAGATGGATATAAGCCTAAATGTGAATACTGAGGACTAATTGACATTACATTATTTGTCCAGCCTGGGTTATTTGGCGTATTAGGGTTAGCAATTTTCGCCATTCTATTATTAGTCACCATATAAAGCGCACCATCATTTGCTGCTTCTATATGTGATTTTGCAAAATCTTTGGTTTCTGTAGTAGTAACGTTAAAATCTTGTATATTCAAATATGGAGCCGTGAAATCATAATACCATATTGGGTTTGGGTATAATTCAGTTCTTGAGTGTGTTACATATAGAATGTTTCCGTCTGTAGAAAATTCAAGACCATGAATATATGGTGCTTTTGAAAAGCCATGTTGTATATATTCGGAAGATATCGTATCTGTATCGAAAAGTATCCTTTTTTCGGTAATTATCTGTTGTCCATTTGAATCTAACTCCGCTAAGTATAATGCAATTTTTTGATTTAAAAAAGGCTCAAGATTACCTGGTTCTGGAATTTCTTCTTCTGGGTTTAATTCAACAACTCCTATTTCTCCTACATGAATATAAGGTACAGCGATACGATAATTTCCATTATTCAAACGAATCAATTCCATTTCGCCTCGTACTCTAATAGTTTCATCTTCCATTATTTCATCAAGAGGAATATTCGGGTATTCGATGTTAAAAGACATTTCGTCACCAGTTAAAACGTTAACACCAGAGGTGTCTATTCGAAAACTATAAATTTTATCGCTAGTACTAAAAAAACATAAACGTGAATTATCACTTCTGAGTGGGGAAACTGCAATTTTTGTTTGAGCTAAGTATGGATGACAAAATTGTTCTGTTTCAGTTAGATCACCTTGCTTTAAAGCATATATAGATATAGAATCTGCAAAGGAAACAAACCCTCCTTTTCGTTGACTATGATACGCATTATCTAAACTTAAATCAAGTAACGAAAAAGTCCCTGTATTTCGATCGCCATAGTCAGAAGACCCCGATCCAAGAAGTTTCAGTTTTGCACTAGACAAGATATAATATCTTGAACAACTAGCTGGGTCAGGAAAAATTGCTACTTCTTCCGTACCTTTACACCATCCACTAGAAAGACCTGAAAAAGCAGTTAATTCTTCTATCAAATACCCCTCATGGTCATATACCCTGCCATCTACCACAAAAAACAACAACTGACCTGTTACTGGATTGTGATATGCATTGGATGCAAATTCAGCCGGTTGTCCTTGGTAGTGTAGATAAGGGTCGGAGCCAGTGGGGAGGGATTGGGGTAATATTGGTGGTGGTTGATTAAAATCAATGAAATTATTAGACAAAGTCCAAATTGGGTTTTGCGATAAAGCTAGATTACTCATAGCCAACCAAATGAATAAAACAAACGTCAATAGTAATGTAGTTGTTTTCATGATTATATTTTTTTATAATTAAGTTGGAAATATACAAATAAAATTTTTCCAATCTAATAAAATGTATACTTTTAAAGTGTATATTTAAAGAATGTATTATTTTATGGTGTAATTTTAAAACATAGTTTTACAGAACTTCGAACTCAAATTCTTTTTATGAAGACAGAGCAAGAAGTTCTACTTGAGATTGGGCAACGGTTAAAAAAAATTCGTGAAGTTGCTGGTTATACTAGTTATGAACATTTTGCAATCGAACATGATTTATCAAGAATGCATTATTGGAAAATAGAAAAAGGCAAAGCAAATATTACGATACGTACACTTTTGAACATTTTAGAAATACATAAGTTGAGTTTAGAAGAGTTTTTTAGTATCAAAATTGAGAAATTTGGAGGGGATAATACTATATAATAATAAAGTTTGGTCTTTTAGAAGGGCTTTATTATCTGTTATTTTTTTGGTTTATTCTTTAACACTTTCAAGTCAATATACAATTTATCAAGATATTTTTCAGGGAGGTGTAGTTGGTACTGGATATTCACCAGGTTCAGCAGGTGGAAATTTCTCAGGTTCTTTTGATATAAACATCATTCCAGTAGGAAGTTCAATAAAACAAGCATATTTATTAGCAGGTAGACACGGAGAAGCTGTTGATTTACCTATTTTATTCAATGGAGACAATTATTTGTTTTCTTATGAAAACCAAGTTTCTCCATCCTTTGAATCAATTATTTATGGCGGAACTTCTGGTGTTCACTTGTTAGATGTTACCAATAGTGTTAATATTGCGAATTCAAATTATGGAATTACAACTAATCAAATTCAGCTTTCGGCTGCTAATAGATATAATGATTTTTATCTACTGATAGTATATGAAAATCCAGCTTTGACTCCAATTTCTATTTCTGTTGTTCTTAATAATTACGATTTTTCACCTTTAATTGATTACAATATATATTACCTAAATCCTTTAATGAATGATAGTGATATTGGAATGGCTCTTCACACAGGTTATATTTGTGATGTTATATCTGACGGAGAGTATGTGTCTGTTGTGGGTAATAACATAGGATTAATTGGAGGTGCTGATTTTGGGTCAGATTATTGTGGTGGACCAGCAGGAAGTTTTTTTTATGAAAGTGGGATTTTAACAGCTCTCAATGATGATGTGGCGTCTAGCACTATGAATGAATCTGATGCACTCGCAAATATACAGACATATTTAAATCATCTTATTACTTCAGTATCTATTACTTTCAGTACTCAAATTCCAAATAATTTTACAAATGCGATTTGGGGACTAATATTGACCTACACCACCCCCTGCCAACCCTTCGAAGCCACCCTCCTCACCTCCGACACTACTACCTGCCCTAATGTACCTTT